>OBLS010000003.1_pt1 | contig 90904 bp, 97 predicted proteins | sample 1519901 | NCBI WGS metagenome assembly OBLS01 (sample SAMEA3113585, study PRJEB22503) | soil metagenome | reverse complement strand
AAGATCCATACGATAAACCAAAATATCCACCAGCAAAACCACACTACCCATCTGACTCATACGATAAACCAAAATATCCACCAGCAAAACCACACTACCCATCTGACTCATACGATAAACCAAAATATCCACCAGCAAAACCACACTACCCATCTGACTCATACGATAAACCAAAATATCCACCAGCAAAACCACACTACCCATCTGACTCATACGATAAACCAAAATATCCACCAGCAAAACCACACTACCCATCTGACTCATACGATAAACCAAAATATCCACCAGCAAAACCACAATACTAATAAGATGAGTTTTTGGTAACATAATTGAAATTTTGTTAGTTACTTAAATAACTCGTCTTTCTTTTTCTTTATTGCATATATGCTACATACATAATAATGGAGGATCTGTTGATAAGGATTTATGGAACAATATCTTTATTGTATATTATTGAATACCTCTTTATTTTAGGGGCATTTATAATTTTTTGTCTTCTACTGTTCTATCTCTCCTTACCATTTCATCATGATTAAACAATCTAACAATGTTCATCCCATTGGTCATTATTTATTGGCAGATTTTGGCGTTTTATATTAGTTATTTAAATTAAGTTTAAATCTTGAGTTTTGGTTAGGAGTTTTCAACTTTTTTCCAAATAGTTCTGTAGTTTTTATGATCAATTAATTCTATTCCATATTTTTCTTTTAATTTCATACGAATATTGTCTGATTTTTCAAATTCTTTATTTTTTCTGAATTTATTCCTTTGAAAAATCTGGTTCTTTACTTCATACATATCTTTTTCTGTTAATTCTAATACTCTAAGTCCAAAAATATACAAAATTTCTCTGAAGATTGGAAATACAATATTAGAGATGTTTATTGTTATGTATTCTTTACTTGCATAGTTATTTAATTCGGAAACAAATTTCATAAATTCAGAAAGTGCAAGTGAAGTGTTAAAATCATTTTCCATATAGTTTCTTATAGAAGTTAGAGTGTTTTGTGAGAACTTTAAAGCTTCAAAAGGTTCGTCTTCAATAGCAATAGGGAATTGTAATTCATAAAAACAATTTTCAATCATTCTCCATTTAGACTGAGATTCAACAAGATTGGATACTGTATATTCTAATGGTTTTGAATAGTGAGTAGATAAACAAAGAATTCTTATGGTATTTGCTCCCCATTTATTTATAGCATTTTGTATTGATACTATATTGCCTATGGATTTGGACATCTTTTCAGAATTAATATTGACCATACCACAATGCATCCAAATCTTTGCAAATTCTTTTCCAGTTATTGATTCGGATTGTGCTATTTCATTCTCATGATGAGGAAAAATAAGATCATTTCCCCCACCATGAATATCAATTGTGTTTCCAAGATATTTTAATGCCATTGCAGAACATTCTATATGCCAGCCGGGGCGGCCTGTTCCCCATGGAGTTTTCCATAAAGGCGGTTCAGATGAAAATTTCCATAGAGCAAAATCAAGAGGATCTTTTTTGGTATGGTCTACCTCTATTCTTGCTCCAGATTCAATACTTTCGGAAGTTTTCTTCGAAAGTTTTCCATATTGCGAAAATTTTTTTACTTGAAAATAAATACCATTTAGAGTGATATAAGCATAATTTTTTTCAAGTAAATATGTTATTAATTCAATCATGTAGTTTATATTATCTGTAGCCTTTGGATAATGAATTTCTTCTAATACATTTAATCTCGATGCATCTTCCAAATATTGTTTAATATATTTTTCTGATACTTCTTTGTAATCTATATTAAGTGACTTTGCTTTTTTTATTATTTTGTCATCTATATCTGTAAAATTCTGAATGAATGTGACTTTAAATTGCTTTGATAAAAGATATCTATGTAAAACGTCAAATATAATAATAGTTCGGGCATGCCCAATGTGAGACTCATCATAAACGGTTATTCCACACAAATAAATCTTAATATTATTATCATTTATTTGTAATTCATCAACTTTTGTTGATAGAGTATTATATAATTTCAAAATCAATCTTTTTTATTTAATCGGACTATAAATAGGTAATAAAAGAGAAATCGAATCACTAAATATCAATAAAAATATCATTTCCACGTATGTCGAGATTATACGTTTCCAATTTAACATCTTTAAGATAGTCAAGTAATTCTCCTGTTCTGATATTGTAGTGCCAGAAATGAAGAGGACATTCTACTACTTCACCATCAATTTTTCCTGGTGCAAGTGAACCATCTTGATGCCTACATAATGCTTCAAGAGCATAGTATTTTCCATTTGTATGAAAAATAGCCACTCTATTTCCATTTACGTTTACTTCTTTTCCCTTATCGTTAGGAATGTCACTTTTTTTTGCAATTTTTATCCATGTCATGAAACTTATAAAATTAGTCTCGGGTCGGTTATAATTTTCTTACCACCATTTATTAAATTATTTAATCATCAGATCCTATCAATAAAGCAAAAATTATCAATTCCATGTGTTAATTACATATCAGCAGCTTCAATATTTCATATTTAATATCTACACTAATGTAATTATTATATCAAATGAAAAGACAATCTTTGACCCATAAAAAGTCTGTGGGAATAAAATATGCTAATTCACGACATTTGTTTGAAACCGGTAAATTATCACATGAATGGGCTGTTAAAATGATGAAAGTTATTACAAAAATAACAGAAAAATATCAAAGGACTAAACCTTTAGCCAATTTTAAATTAGGTTTTTGTTTGCATATAACCAAAGAGACCTCTGTACTTATAATGGCAGCAAAAGCACTTGGAGCACAAATATCTATCTGTTCAGCAAATCCCATATCCGTACAACCCGACGTAATGGAATTTTTGAGATACAATGAGATAGATGTATTTGCAAAAATAGATCCCTCTAGAATTGAGTTTTTTGAAAACATGATCAAAGTAGCAAATAGTAATCCTCATATAATTACTGATGATGGCGGGGAATTACACGGTATTGTTCATAAACGAAAAATAAAAGGTATACTGGGGGGTACAGAACAAACGACCTCAGGAATTATTAGAATTTTATCACTTAAATCCAAATTTGGGCTAAATTATCCGATAATTGGTGTTAATAACGCTCAATCTAAACATTTTTTTGATAATCGGTACGGCACAGGTCAAAGTACCATTTATGGATTATTGAAAACTTTAGGAATTTTGATAGCAGGAAAACAATTTGTAGTCTGTGGTTATGGTTGGGTAGGTAAAGGAGTATCTTCCTGTCTACGAGGTTTGGGAGCCAGGGTTACTATAACGGAAGTGGATCCCATAAAAGCATTAGAAGCACATATGGATGGATTTGATGTACAAAGACTTAAAGAAACTTTGCCAAATGGTGATTGTTTCATTACATGTACTGGACAACGAGATGTAATAACTAAATACGATTTTCAGATTCTAAAAAATGGCGCATTTCTTGCTAACGCTGGACATTTTGATGTTGAAATCGATGTTGATCATTTATATGCACAAAATAACCCGCCGGTACAGTTGAGACCTTACGTAGAATCCTTTAATATTAAAGGAAAAAAAATAAATCTAATTGCGAAAGGAAGGGTAATAAATTTAGTAGGAGGGGAAGGAAACCCATCAGAAGTAATGGATTTATCTTTTTCAAATCAATTGTTATCGATATTGTATATTGCAAAAAATTATAAAAATTTAGCAAAAGATCTTCATGAAGTGCCGAACAAAATAGATGAAAAAGTTGCAAGGGTGGCTCTATCCTCATTTGGGATAAAAATTGATAAACTTACAAAAGAACAAATTGAATATCATATTAAAGGTTATGTTAATTATTAAAAATAGTTATTCGTATAATAAAATGATCCTATTGTATTTTTCAATCTGATTTTCCAATAGCAAAAACAAAAAAAATTGATATTGTTTTGGAAATAAGCACAGAAGAAATACTAAAGGACACGTTATCATGCATAATATAACAAGTATTATATGAAAAATCGTATGACATTTTTTTTTGACGAAAAAATTTGCATTAATTAACTGTAAAAGTTTCCAACAAAACTGTTATACTAACAATTATATTTAAACAACTATAGCATTATTGTTTCTTGCTTTTGATCAGTATGTTTATAAAATTGAACAAATGCAATAGAAACCCAATATCATTTTATTACCGGAAATAAAAATTACTTTTACATATTGCTCTCCAACACTACTACTACTAATAATAATAATAATTTTCACGACAATAATGAATTATCTTCTTATAGTATTGATAGTGAAGAAGTTTTTGAAGCAAATAAACCTATAGTAATTACTACTGCCCTTCCCTATGCTAATGGTGAAATCCATCTTGGACATATATCTTCAACATATCTTCCAGCTGATATCTTTACAAGATTTTTGCGAATATCAAAAAAGGAGGTCTTTCATGTTGGTGCCTCTGATGATTTTGGTACTCCCATTTTAATTAAAGCAGAAAAAGAAAATAAAACCCCCAAGGAATTTGTTGATTACTGGAACAAACGTGATCTAGAAGATTTTAATGCAATTGGGATTTCCTTTGATAAATTTTATAAAACAAGTTCTATCGAAAATCAAAAATTTGTACAAGATGTTTTCAATAAATTAAGAAGTAATGGTCATATATATGAAAAAGAAGTTATTCAATTTTATTGTGATTTTGATAAGAAATTTTTACCAGATAGATATGTTATAGGAATTTGTCCGTATTGTAAGTCAAAAGACCAATATTCGGATCTTTGTGAAAAATGTGGAAGAGTTCCTGAAGAAATATTAGAACCAAAATGTGGGATTTGTGGACAATCACCGATAAAGAAAACAAGTAACCATTATTTTTTTAAACTATCTAACTTTTCTTTTGAACTAAAAGAATGGCTAACCAATAATAAGAACCTTCAAATAGACATAAAAAACTATGTTTTACACTGGATTGGTGAAGGATTAGAGGATTGGGATATTACTAGAGATCTAGATTGGGGAATAAATATTCCATTAAATGATGCTAAGGGAAAAGTATTCTATGGTTGGTTTGATAATCATCTTTGCTATATATCCACCTTCAATACTCTAATGCAAGAAAGATTAGGGAGAAATGGAAAAGATATTTGGAATAATTCCTCTATTTATCATTTCATTGGAAAAGATATAATATATCATCATTTCCTTTTCCTTCCTGCTATTAGAATGGGAATTAATAGAGAATATAAACTTCCTGATTATATCCCTGTGCGAGGACATTTAATGCTTCATAATAAAAAAATATCAAAAAGCCGAAATTGGTATATTGGCCTTAAAGAATTTATCTCTTTGTTTAACCCTGACTTCTTGAGATTTTATATTGCTATAATAAGTCCTTCTACTCAAGATGATGTTAATTTTGATTGGGATATTTTCTATAGTAAAATTAATAATGACCTTATAGATAATATTGGAAATTTTATTAACAGAACCTTATCTTTTACAAAAAAAAATTTTGAGGGAATTGTACCAGAACCTGGTGTTTACAATAAAGATGACAACATTGCAATAGAAGCTATAATGAATATAGCCAAAAATACGGGAGTCTTTTTAAAGAAGGGAGAAACTGATAAAGCATTAAGAACTATTTTAAAATTCTCTAATTTTTTTAACCAATATTTCCAAAGGAAAGAGCCATGGTCAAACAAGGATTCATCTGCACCTACTACTCTTTATATTTCCCTTAATGCAGTTAGAGCACTGGCGATACTATTATCCCCTTTTATCCCTAATTCTGCGGGCATAATTTGGTCACAATTAAATAATAATGAAAAATTGACTGAAGAATCATGGGATAGTTTATCTTTATTAAAAATTCCCCCAGGTCATAGAATAGGAAAGATTTCACCAATATTTAAAAAAATTGAAAGAAAAGAGATTGAAAAAGAGAAAATAAAATTAGGTTCCATCAATGAATCTTGTGATCAAAAATAATGATGATTAAATATAAAAGAGGATTAGTTATTGGCAGATTTCAACCTTTTCATAATGGCCATTTAGAACTAATTAAACAGATTATGAATGAATGTGAAGAGTTGGTAGTAGTTGTAGGAAGCGCACAATTTAATTACTTAGCAAAAGATCCATTTACTGCAGGCGAACGGATAGAAATGATTCATGCTTCACTTTCATTTCAAACCTGTGACCGTAGTAGAATTTTTATCATCCCTTTAGCAAATTTTGAGAATAATGCTTGTTGGTTTGAATATTTAAAATCCATGGTTCCAAAATTTGACATTTTATATTCGGGAAATGAATATGTCCGTTATTTATCTACTAAAGAAATCATAGTCAAAAAACCTATCTTCATAAATAAATTCCGATTCAATGGGGAAAATATTCGCAAGTTAATAATAAGCCATGAAAAATGGGAAAATTTAGTTCCAAAGCCCGTCAAAGCTATAATAATGAATATAAACGGAGTTGAACGAATAAGAGTCTTAGCAAAGTCAGACACTGTTCCACAACAATGGTGAAAAGCTATTCTAAATAAAAGGAAGTGCCCTCTTTGTAGCAGATGTGGTTGTAAGAAGTTCAAAGTTATTGAGAAAAACACACCTCTAGCATTTATTAAAATTCAATGTTTGAAATGCTTTAAAATAATATTGTTAGAGTGTTAAATTATCCTTATCGTTGTATATCTAAATGAGAAATCTTATTTTTAAACAAGGAAGAAACTATATTTTATGTCTATATTTGATATTTATAATTAGATTCCAAAATCGTTACGATGTATTTTAGGACTCCTATATTTTTGAAATTCTGGTTTCTTACAATCACATATTTCTCGAATTGTAACCTACCGTCACAGAGTCTGGAGTAATCAACTAAAATTTAACAGCAGTTATTATTTATAAAACCTCATTTTATATCATTTTATGGTTAAAAAGTGGGGCGATAATGATGTAACGCTTGATTCTATAAAGAATCAAATAATTGCAGTAATTGGATATGGAATACAGGGAAAAGCTCAAGCTAATAACCTTAAAGATTCCGGACTTAAGGTTGTTGTAGGATTACGTAAAGAAGGAAATTCGTGGAAAATTGCAGAAGCGGATGGACAAAATGTTATGGAGGTAAGAGATGCTGTAAGAATTGCAGATATAATTCATATATTAATTCCCGATATGGAACAAGCGGATGCATATAAAAATGAAATCAGTCCCTACGTAACTGAAAATAAAGCACTTTGTTTTTCACATGGTGCTTCCATTCACTGGAAATGGATAGAACCTCCAACAAACGTTGATGTTATTATGGTGGCTCCAAAAGGCCCAGGACAAAGAGTTAGAGAACTATTTCAAAAGGGCTTTGGTACACCATCTCTAGTTGCAGTTTACAGAGATCATACTGGTACTGCTTTAAATAGAGTTCTTGCTTTGGCAAAAGGAATAGGTAGTACTCGGCCAGGTGTAATAGAGACCAATTTTAAGGAAGAAGTTGAGACAGATTGGTTTGGCGAACAGGTTGACCTTTGTGGAGGGGCTCATTCTCTTATAATGAAAGCATTTGAAACGCTTGTGGAAGCAGGATACCAACCAGAAGTAGCCTATTTTGAATGTCTACATGAAATGAAGCTAATTGTAGATCTGATTCAGAAATATGGCCTCACAGGAATGTACAACAGGGTTAGTGAAACGGCGAGATTTGGAGGATTAACAAGAGGCCCACGAGTAATAGATGAATCTGCAAAATCAAGAATGAAAGAAGTTTTATCTGAAATTCAATCTGGACAATTTGCACATGAATGGTTAACTAGTTATAAAAATGAAGGGAAAAATGCATTCCAAGAATATATGCAAAAAATAGAAAATCATCAGATAGAAAAAGTTGGCAAAGAAATGCGCAATATGATGTGGTCAGGAAGCAATAGTTAAAATTCTGATTTATTTTTTATAGAATTAATATATTGCCTTAGGCTCGCTTTTTACAAGGAATGATTTGTATTAATTTATAAGTAAATAATAATAAATAATACTTACTAAGGAGAACAAATAATGGTTGAAATTAGTGCGATTATTGGAATTGTTTTTACGATCATAATCATAGGCTATATTGCCTATCAGATCTACAAACGTCGATATGGTGTAGGGCAGAAAAGCCCATTTAGTGGTTTTGGCAGACAATACTCTCGTGGAGGAGTCACTCCTGAAGGAGAACCGTTAGAATCATATTCATCTTCAGGATATAACAAATCGTTGTTTAGAGTAATAATCCCAGCTGTAATTGGATTGATCATTGTAATAGTTTTAATAACTGCAAGTGTCAAGACGATTGAAGCAGGACATAGAGGTGTTTTATTACACTTTGGTGCAGTTGATACTGCTATCAGTCTTGAAGAAGGTCTTCATTTTGTAGTTCCATTTCGAGATCAAGTAATACCAATAGAGGTTAGAACCCAAAAAGTAGTTGTCAGTTCTACATCAGCTTCAAAAGATCTTCAAGAAGTTAGTACAGAAGTTGCCCTCAATTTTCACATACGCCCTGAAGCAGCCCAATTATTGTATAGACAATTGGGCTTTGACTTTGATAATAGGGTTATACTACCAGCAATACAGGAATCTGTAAAGCAGGTTACAGCACGTTTCAATGCAGAAGAATTGATTACCAAAAGAGAGACAGTTAAGAATCAGATCGAACAACAAATACAAGCTAGATTAGCTAATTATAATATTGTCTTGGAAACCTTGTCAATAACAGAATTCAGATTTTCCACTCAGTTCACAAAAGCTATAGAAGCTAAAGTGGAAGCTCAGCAGAGAGCTTTGCAGGCACAAAATGAATTGCTTAGAATCAAAATCGAAGCTAATCAAACAGAAGCCAAAGCTATAGGAGAGCAAAGAGCAGCAATAGCCCAAGCAAGCGGTCTTAAAGAAGCAAATGTATTAAAGGCTGAAGGTGAATCAGCTGCAATAAAAATTATTGATGAACAATTGAAAAGTAGTCCATCATATTTGGAATGGCTTAAGACACAAAGATGGGATGGTCAATTGCCTTTGGTAACAGGTGGTGGGGGTGCTGGTGGACAGGGCCTAACTCCTTTCATAGAAATACCTACCTCGAGAAATGAACAAAATAATACCCGTTGATGGCGAACATTATTCCCAAGACACAAAGTAATAAAGAAATAACCTCTTTTTTTTATTAGTATAGTAATAATTTTTATTAGTTTCAAGGATATTGAATTTTTTAAATATTATTTCTTATCGTGAGTAAAAGTAGAATAGATTTTTATAACTTTTTTTATATTTAATCTTAAAAGTCTTTTTTTTTCTTGATGTTGGAATTTATATGATTGATAATTAAATGAAGGGGTGTTCCGGGACCAAAGTTTCCTGTAATTCCTTCCTTTTCTAGTATCTTTTTATCCTTTGACGGGATCACGCCACCGCCAATAATCAAGATGTCATCAATTCCTTGGTCTTTTAGTAATTTTGCCACCTTTGGAAATAGTGTTAAATGAGCTCCATTAAGTAAACTCATAGCAATAACATCAACATCCTCGTCTATTGCAGTTTTTGCAACCTGCTCAGGAGTACAAAATAATCCAGAATAGATTACTTCCATACCTGCATCTCTTAAGGCTCTACAAATAACCAATGCTCCTCGGTCATGCCCGTCTAAACCCAATTTAGCAACCAAAACCCTAGTGCGTTTGACTTCCTGACTCTGGCTAATCGTCATATCTAATAATAATTATTAGTAAATAGGATTTTAAATCTTTATCTTATTTTATCATTAGTTATAAAAGTGATAAGTTGTAGAGTAACATATTTACAATAATTAATGATTTTGTTCTCTAACAAGAACTTGAGACTGTAAATCTTTAATTAAAATATTATTTATACCTAACCGCATCTTTAAATTTTGGGATAAACATATTTGTTAAAAATAGTTGAGGGAATTTTAAAAGGAGATAGACGTTCACTTTCAAGAGCAATTTCTATAATTGATAATGAAGAAGGAGAGTATCAAGAAATTGTCAGCCAAATTTTTCAAAATACAGGAAAAGCAATGACTATTGGCTTGACAGGTGCTGGCGGTTCCGGCAAGAGTACTCTTATTGGTAAATTAATAGATGAGTTTAAAAGATATGGTTATAAAATAGCAATAATTGCAGTCGATCCAACTAGCCCAGTTACTGGTGGTGCAATTTTAGGCGATCGGATTAGAATGCAATCTAATCTAATGGACAAATCGGAAGTCTTTATGAGAAGTATTGCTTCCAGAGGTGCAATAGGAGGAATATCCAGATCATTAAGAAATATAGTTAGAATTCTTGATGCTGCTGGTTATGATTTGATAATAGTTGAGAGCGTAGGTGCGGGTCAATTAGAAATAGAAGTATCTAAAGTTGTAAACCTTACCATTGTAGTTTTTACGCCAAATACAGGAGATAAAGTCCAAGCAGTTAAAGCAGGGATTACGGAGATCGGGGATATATATGTTGTAAATAAAACTGATCTTGAGGGTGCAAAAACTCTTTATAATACAATAAGGGACTTAATTGGGGAAACAGAAAGAAAGCCAACTATACTAAAATGCTCTGCAAAGACTGGTACGGGTATAAGAGAGGTTGCAGAAACTATCCGTATTATGCTCAATGAACACGTAGACAAGTTTAAGGAAAAGGATCAAGGATTATTAGAAATAGAATTAAAAGATATGGTTTTAAATATCCTTAAAGATAAAATCATAAGAATGTTGAATGATAATCCCACTTATCATAATTTTATTGACAAAATCCAAAACAAGAAAATGGATCCATTTCAAGCAGCACAAGAGCTGACTACTAATCTTTTAAAGAATACATTTAGTAATTATATAAAAAATAACAAAAATTATTAGGAGAGGAAAATAAAATGTCTAAAAAATTAGATATTAAGACTGATTCAGGATTTCTAGTCAAAGACGTTTACAATAGAAAGGATATTTCAAAGAAAAATGAAAAAGATGAGAAGCCAGGGAAATATCCATTTACCCGAGGAATTCATGATACAATGTACCGCCAACGACTCTGGACGATGAGGCAATATAGTGGGTTTGGAAGTGCAGAGGAAACCAATAAAAGATTCAAGTTTCTTTTAGATCATGGTCAGACAGGGTTATCTCTTGCTTTTGATTTACCAACTCAGACTGGAAGGGACTCCTCCAATCCACAATCTGAAGGTGAAGTTGGAAGAACAGGAGTTGCAATTAGTTCGATTGAAGATATGATGGCTTGTTTTGCTGCTATTCCCTTAGATAAAGTTAGTACATCTATGACAATCAATTCTACTGCTGCTACGTTACTGTCATTATATATAACAGTAGCAGATTCACAAGGTGTAAGTCCTGCTTCTTTAAGAGGAACTACTCAAAATGATATTATGAAAGAATATATTGCTAGAAACACATATATATATCCACCTAAACCGTCTCTTCGGCTTATAGGTGATATGATCCAGTACTGTTCCAAGCATGTTCCTCAGTGGTATCCAATAAGTATATCGGGATATCATATAAGAGAAGCTGGGTCAAATGCTACTCAGGAACTAGCATTTACATTTGCAAATGCAATTGAATATATACAGACTTGTCTTGATAGAGGACTTAAAATTGACGATTTCGCCCCTCGTCTTTCATTTTTCTTTTGTTGTACTATGGAATTTTTCGAAGAAATTGCTAAATTTAGAGCTGCAAGAAGAATCTATGCTAAAATAATGAAAGAAAGATTTCATGCTAAAGATGATAAATCAGTAACTTTACGTTTTCACGTTCAAACTAGTGGAGAGTCATTAACTGCTCAACAAGTTGACAATAATATTGTACGAGTAACTACAGAAGCCCTTGCCGCCGTTTTAGGAGGTTGCCAATCTTTGCATACAAATTCTAGAGATGAGGCCTTAGCATTGCCAACTGAAGATTCTGTAAAGATTGCTTTGAGAACACAACAAATGATAGCTACAGAAACAGGAGTAACAAAAACTGTAGATCCATTAGGAGGATCATATTATGTAGAATTTTTAACTAATAGCATAGAGGATGAAGTAGACAAATACCTTAAAAAGATAGATAGAATAGGTGGAGCACTTTCTGCAGTTGAAAAAGGATTTTTTCAGGATGAAATAAGGCAGAATGCATACTCATTAAAAAAAGAAATAGACGAACAAAAAAGGATAATAGTTGGAGTGAACAAATTTCAGGACCAACATGATGTAGAACCTTTACTAAATGTCATGGATCCTGAAATTGAAAAAAAACAAATAGCAAGGTTAAACCAGCTAAGGATAAAAAGAGATAAGAACAAGGTTGATCATGCAATTGAACTTTTGGTTAAGAATGCGGAAAAAGACAATCAAAATCTAATGCCTCATATAATAAATGCTGTAAAAAATCGAGTTACCCTAGGTGAAATTAGCGACGCTTTTCAATCGGTATTTGGAAAGTATGAGCCAAGGATCTCATTCTAATTTCTTAAATCTGCTGCTCTTGATACTAAAAAATTTTATTGACAATTCTAAAAATTAAATCTATTTTTAAAATATGTAGATAAAAAATAAGAGAACTCTCCAAAATTCAGGAAATGATTTCCCTACAATAGTTTTCTTATCGTTGCTTTAATCTTGAAAAAAATGATAACTCAATAAATTTAAGGAAACAATTTTTAAAACAATTATATCAGTATTTACCTTTGATGACGAAATATAATATAGCATTGATTCCTGGAGATGGAATTGGACCAGAATTAATGTCTAGTGCTAAAATGCTTCTGGAATCCATAAACGATAAGACGTCAGTTAAATTCAGTCTTACCGAAGTTGATGCAGGAGATAATGCATTATCCAAATTTGGTAAAGCTTTACCTGATTTTACACTTGATGCAATAAAGAAAAGTGATGCATGCTTAAAAGCTCCTGTAGGTGAAAGTGCGGCAGATGTTATTATAGTATTAAGACGACTTTTTGATCTATATGCAAATATAAGACCTGCTAAATCTTTTCCTAATATTAAATCCATTTCGGAAAATGTAGATTTAGTTACTGTTCGAGAAAATACCGAAGATGTTTATTTAGGATGGGAATTCTATGCTAATTCAGATACAGTTGTTGCTCTTAGAGTTATATCAGAAAAAGCTTCTAGAAGAATTGCCGAATATGCATTTAAAACTGCAGTGATGCGAGGTGAAAAGAAGAAGGTTGTATCCGTTCATAAAGCCAATGTGTTGAGAAAGAGTGACGGATTATTTAAGAATATTTGTAGAGATGTCTCTACCGAATTTCCTCAAATAGAATATAGTGAGCTATATGTTGACGCTTGTGCTATGAATTTAATAAGAAACCCCGAGAGTTTTGATGTTATTGTTACTACTAATCTTTTTGGGGACATTCTTTCTGATGAAGCAGCCCAGGTCGTTGGAGGATTAGGAATGGGTCCAGCAGGTAACATAGGTGAAAATTTTTCATTGTTTGAACCAGTACATGGTGCTGCATTTGATATTGCTGGAAAAAATATTGCTAATCCTTGCTCTATATTTCTTAGTACAAAGATGATGTTAGATTGGCTAGGAGAAAAATTTAAAGATCCATTGTTATTTACTGAGGCAATTAAAATAGAAAACGCAATTGTTTCCCTCTTAAAACAAAATTATAAGACGATAGACATTGGAGGAAAACTATCAACGAGTGAATTTACTAGAATGTTATTGGATATCTGGTAACTGTCATTATTTTTATACTCTATGGTGTTCTTAATTCTGTGTGCTCTTATATTGTGAACATAGAATGAGATTAAATTTATTATATTATCATGTAAAGAAATGTTTTATTTGTCTTGTGACGATTGACAAAATTCTGTTAATACTCCATTTAATGATTTAGGATGAATAAATGTTATTTTACGACCGTAAGATCCAGTTCTGATTTCACCCAGAAATCTCATCCCGTTTTTCTGTCCTCTAGCAACATCTTCTTCTATATTATCAGCAGTTATGGCAATATGATGTATCCCCTCTCCTTTTTCATTTAGGAATTTAGAAATAGGACTATTCTCCGCAGTCGGTTCTAAGAGTTCTACACGTGTATCTTCTAAATTGAGCATTACTACACGAACCTTTTCATTAGGTACCTCTTCTATCTCTATTTTATCTATGTTGAGAATATTTTGGTAATTTTTTAATGCTTCTTCAACATTTTTTACTGCAATAGCTATATGATCTACTCTCATCCTTCATCAAAGAAGATGACGTATCGATATATTAATTTTCTAATTAGAGTTATGATTTCTAGATAATTGGTGAATCAAAAATCAAATTTGCAGTCCAGGAACTCTGAAGGGAACGAAAAGAAACAATATATTGTCAGGCTATATCTATTATAATATTATAATATAAAATACAGATTTAATAATACTAAATGAAATTCTATATTAAATGCTACAATGAAATTTTAAAGTTTTGGACCAATTCTTAGACACATTGATTTTCTAGAATAGAATTAGATATCATAGTAATGACAGATCAGAGCAAAGGAACAGTAATTTAAGATTCTAAAACTTTTCTCAGCATTACCTTGTTGATTGCATCCATCATGGCTTGCACAGAAGCAACGACTACATCCGCTCCTGATTTCCTAGCCGAAACGACGTTCCCAAAATTGTCTTCAACTTTGACTGAAACCTCGGCTAAGGCATCTGATCCACCTGTGATAGATTCAAGCCTATATTCCCTTACTTTTATTTTAGCAACTTCAACAGCTATTTTCTGGATCGCTTTGAGAGCAGAATCAACTGGTCCAACTCCTATTTCTGATGCAATATATTCCTTACCTTGAGTACTTAATTGTATTACTGCTGTTGGTATAATATTTAGACCTGTAACAATATGGAAATCATGTAACGTAAATTTTTCTTCAAACTTTGTATTTCCCATTACATGTCCTGAAATTGATAACAATTCTGCAGTAGTAATTGATTTTCCTTTGTCAGAAATAATTTTTTGCTGTTCAACAATTTTTTGTAATTCTTCATCAGTTGGTTCTACACCAAATTCATTTAACATTGCTTTGATTCCATGAGCACCTGCGTGTTTGCCTGCTTGTAACCATCTTTTTCTTCCAACGAGTTCAGGACTAATAGGCTCGTAAGTTAAAGGATTATTAATAATCCCATGAGTATGGATCCCGGATTCATGACCAAATGCATTTTCACCGATAATCGCTTTATTTGGTTGAACAATTATTCCCATTGTATTGGAAACAAATTTAGATGTTTCATATAATAGTTGTGTGTGTATATTTGTTTTTTTATTATATAGACAATGTAATGACATTACAAATTCTTCAAGGGATGCATTTCCTGCTCTCTCACCTATGCCATTTATAGTTACATGAGCACAATTTGCACCTGAATTTATACCAGCAATTGAATTAGCAACAGCCTGACCAAAATCATCATGACAATGCATGCTTATTGGTAATGATATATTATTTGCAACTTCTTTTACTAGACTAGATATATATTCTGGGGTTGCGTACCCGACTGTATCTGGTATATCAATTCGATCTGCTCCTGCTTCTTGAACTGATTTGAAAACTCGAATCAAAAAATCTCTATCTGACCGCGTTGCATCCTCTGCTGAAAATTCTACTTGGAGCCCATGTTTTTTTGCATACTCAACTGCCCGAATAGCATGGTCTAGGACTTGTTCTTTAGTCATATTTAATTTATATTTCAGATGAATATCAGAAGTAGCAATAAAAGTGTGGATGTATTCTAAATCACAAGCTAATGCCGCATCGATATCTGCTTGGACCGATCTAGCAAGTCCATAAATGTTAGCTTTTAAACCTTGTTTAGCAATTGTCTTTATAGATTCCCTTTCACCGTGAGAAACAATAGGAAAGCCAGCCTCAATTGCATCAACACCCAGTTCATCTAGTCTAAATGCTATTTTAATTTTTTTTTCTGGATTTACGGAGACACCTGGAGTCTGTTCTCCATCTCTTAATGTTGTATCAAAAATCCGTATTTGATCGTCAATATGAAGATTACTTTGAAAGTTTTTGTTACTCTTATTATCCATCTTTAAACTCCCCTAGGTAAAGCAGAAATACCGGTTCTTGCAATTTGGATAATTCCATATGGATCTACAATACTCTTAAAAGCATCGATCTTGTCAGGTGTTCCTGTTATCTCCACCATCATAGAGTCTTTACTGACATCTAAAATTTTAGCCCTGAATATATTTGAAAAATGAGTAATTTCCATTCTGGAGGTTGGGTTATGTGCCTTCATTTTTATCAGTGCAAGTTCTCTAAATACTGTATTTCCTGTATCCAGTATTCTAACTTCTATAATATCAATTAATTTGCTTAGTTGTTTTACCAACTGATCTGTTGTTCGAGAGTCACTTTGAATTGCAATAGTCATTCTTGATATATCATGTTGTTCTGTTGTACCAACAGTAATACTTTCAATGTTGAAATTTCTTGCCCTGAACAAATTAGTAACCCTAAATAGAACACCTGGCTTATTGTCTACAATGACAGATAATATTCTATATGGTAATGTTTTCTGTTGGGAACCCTCCGTATCAGAATCGTATGATGACATCTTCTTTTTTTAGCCCCCGACAATCATATCTTTTAATCCAGAACCAGGAGCAACAAAAGGATAAACATCTTCTTCGGGATCTATTGGAATATCTATTACTGTGGCCACATCGGAACTAAGTCCAGCTTTAATGGCTTTATCCAATTCATTTATAGATTGAACTCGCATTCCTTGTGCACCATATGATTCAGCCAATTTCACATAATCAGGACAACGATTCTGTTGAACCCCCATATACCTTCTATTGTAAAAAGTTCTTTGCCACTGTGCAACCATTCCCAACATGTAGTTGTTTAGTAAAAATACGATGACTGGAAGTTTCTCTAATACAGATACTGCTAGAGAATTTTCTGTCATATTAAAAGATCCATCTCCCGCTATATCAATTACTGGAACATCAGGTTTGGCTGCCTTTGCTCCTATTGCAGCGGGAAACCCAAATCCCATCGTTCCTAGACCTGTTGAACTAAAAAAAGTTCCCGGACTTATAACGTCAAAATGCAAAGAAGCCCACATTTGACATTGTCCTACTTCTGTAGTTACTATTGCTTCAGAAGGTAATAATTCACGTAATTTTTTAAGTGTCTTTTTTGCAGTTATTTCTCTCGAATAATCTTTTATCGTACTTGTGTAGTATTCTATAAGCTCTTTTCGTCTCTTTAGCCAAGAGTTATCTGGATCTTTTCTTATTCCCTTTGTCGTTAGCATTTTTACTAGTGTTCTTAAAGAGGATTTAACATCACCTACTACAGCTACATCTACAGATTTATTCTTACCAATTTCTGCAGGATCAACGTCTAAATGAATAATACTCATACCTTTACCAAACTCATCAAATCTTCCAACTGATCTATCAGAAAATCTAGCACCAATTGCAATAATACAATCTGCTTCTATTATTATTTTATTTGCTTCAGCATGTCCGTGCATCCCAATTGGTCCCATAGCCAGAGGGTGATTTTCAGGAAATGCACCTTTTCCTTTAAAGGTTGTAACAACAGGACACATTAATATTTCTGCTAATGCTTGTAATTCATGAAAAGCACCTGAAAGAATTACACCTCCTCCAGCCATTATAATTGGTTTTTCTGCCTTCATAATTAGAGTAATAGCTTTTTCTATTTGAGACAAATCAGGATCAAAAGCAGGTTTATAGCCTCTAACTTTAATGAGATCAGGAAATTCTATTTCTGCCTTCTCTTGTTGTACATCTTTTGGTATATCTACTAAAACAGGGCCAGGCCTCCCACTCTCAGTAATATAAAACGCCTTTTTTATTACTTCAGGAATCTCAACCGCTTTTCTAGGTTGAAATGCATATTTGGTACACGGATTCGCTATTCCAATTATGTCAGTTTCCTGAAAAGCATCTTTACCAATCATTGCTACTGGTACTTGGCCTGTAATTGCCACCATTGGTATAGAATCTGCATGAGCTGTAGCTATACCTGTTATTAGATTGGTCGCTCCTGGACCTGATGTTGCCATGCATACTCCTGCCTTTCTTTTAATTCGTGCGTAACCATCGGCCATGTGTGCGGCTGCTTGTTCATGTCTTACCAAGACATGTCTAAAATTCGCATCTACCAATTCGTCATAAATAGGCAAGTTAGCACCACCTGGTAATCCAAAAACAATATCTACCCCCTCTTTTTCTAAAGAAGTAATCAATGCCTTTGCCCCAATCATTTCAACCATAATTTTTTCTCCATTTTCTTATAATCTAAGTTGGATAAAACTTAATCTAAAGTACTACTAAAATATTCTGAATAAAAGACCTTTCTAATAATATATTTATAGTCCAACCACATCATATAAACAAGAAATTTTATTTATATAACTATTTACAAATTTTTATCTATAAAAAAAATATACTCAAAATCCGCCTAAATTTTTGAATATTCTAGTACTTTAAGCCAAAAGGTGAGTTAAAGATATCACTATTTTATTTATTGATACAATCTTTCTTCTCATCTATAATTCCATCTAAATCATTATCCATTTCATCATTACAAATCTCCTCACTAGTAAGTATTTCAACTCCATCTGGTCGGATTTCAGGTTCCAAAGATGTTTGTTCTTTCTCAATTACATTATTGTTATTATTATTCTTACTCAATGTTGAACCTTCACGGAGTTGATCATCGTCCTTATCATTTTCTTCATTTTTTGCGTTTTTCTTTTGGTCGTCTTCCTTTTCTTCCCCTTCATCTTTATCGTTATCAGCTAAAGTTGCTAATTCTGGAACTACTTTTTCATTACTTGGTATAGTATGTGAATTTTCTGGAATACACTCATGTTCCTCATCTATAATTCCATCTAAATCATTATCCATTTCATCATTGCAAACTTCTGTGATCTTCATTTTGCTTTCATTTTTTGTAGTTTCTTCTGTTGTTAGTTCTAATGAAGGTGTTTGTTTTTCTTGTTCATCTTCCTCAACTAATACTGAAGATGTTGTCGAGTCTGAATCGTCACTAGTATTATTTACTATTAGTGGGCCTTTTATTGTAACATTTCCTTCTGTAGCGCCTTCATTTTGAGATTCTTCTGATTGCATGGGAATCTCCTCAATTGTTATAGTTTTCCCTTCCTCTTGTAAATTGTCTTCATTATTTTGTGTTTCCGCTTCAGTAACATTTCTTCCTTCTGTTGTTAGCTCATCAGTTACTGCGGGTTGTTCTTCTTCTGCTTCAGTAACATTCGAATCAACTTTAGTATTATTAATAAAAGTTAGGATATCCAGGTTTGGTAACTCTGACGTAGATAATATATTATCATCGTCGTCTTGTTCTCCAGTTGTATTAGACATCATTTCCGTTTCATTGCTTCCTTGGTTCGTTTCCAAATCTTGAGACATATTTTGAGCTATAAATATTTGTTCTATTCTAGTATCATCAAATTTATTCTTTATCTTTGAAGAATTAAATGAATCAATATTATTATCGTCCGAAATGATGGTATCATTTTTTATTATTTCTTCTACAATACTCTTAATCGGATCAGTGAATGAAGTATTAGAAGAAATAATTTTTAATTCTGTGAGAGTAGGATCAGTGATATTGTCAAATGGTAATTCTTGAATTTCTCTTTCGGTTAAAGGCGGAAGCCTATCTCTGTCTTTCTCTTCTTCTCCTTCTTCCTCAGTATCCTCTAACCCCTGAGCAGGCCGATCATTTATTGATATAGCGTCACTTGGGGGAGCTTTAGGAATTCTTTCTGATTCAGGAGGAGGAATAAATGGTGCTTCATTACCCTTGAAAGATTTGTCAGAGGCTTGAGCGAAAGCTATTGGAGAAATCTGTATATTCATTAAAGATATAGCTAACGTACCAATTAATAATGCTAGAAATAAGAATTTCACATTCATTTGTCTCTGATCAATAACAAACATATCATTAATATAAATAATACTTGAACAAATAAATAAAATCTAAAAGGTAAAATCTTATAAGAAATATTATAAGAAAATACAAAGACCTAATTTTTATTAAAATACTTCACAGTTTTTAGATTTCGTATCTCCTTCAGATCTATCATAGTCTAGTATAATATCAAATCCTTTGCCACAATGAAATTCATCAGCGCCAGTTCCTCCCAACAAAACATCTTTCCCAGATTTTGCCCAAAGAATGTCATCACCTGAACCTCCTATGAGTAAATCACGCCCTTGTCCTCCATCAATCCAGTCAGCACCACTATTGCCTTCTATTCTATCATCATCTTTTTCGCCGTAAATAATATCATCATCTTTGTTACCCTGTATAATATCATCACCATTATAGCCCAGAATATTATCTTTACCAGTATTTCCTTGAATCAGATCATTGCCAGTATATCCGTCAATATAGTCGCTGCCTTTATTTCCTTCTATTCGATCGCTTCCAGATTCACCATATAGTTCATCTTTACCACTATTGCCTTCTATTATGTCTCGTCCTTCTCCTCCATTAATATAATCTGATGCACTTCTGCCCCATAATTTGTCCCTTTCCTCTAATCCAAATAGGGAATCCTTTTTGCTCGTTCCTTTTATTTCATCTTCTTCCTCTGTTCCAACAATAATGGCAGCAAATACAGGTATGATATTATCAGGATTGATTAAATTCAATATAAGAACAAAAAGTCCCATTACCAAAAAAAAGATCAAATTATTTTTCATTTATTACAATCTTAGAAATCTCCACAAAATATAAATATATACTTATAAAATGAACCATTTTTACCTTAGTGTTTAATCATGTTCTTACTTTTAAGGTAATTATACACACAAGATATAGTCAAACCAATTTACTAAAAATAAAAAGTTAGTGTTGAAATAGGTTTCTTCTAAATTTTTTTTTGTTTAACAACTACCGTATTTCTTTCTTCTATTTTTTTCTCTGTCATTAATAAGTCTGCGGCCTCTTTAATAGAAAACCCCTCATGAACTATTGATCTGACAGCTTTTATCATTGCGATTGGGTGGTCTGATTGCCAAATGTTTCGTCCCATATCAACGCCCGAGGCGCCATCCTTTATCGCATTAAAGGTTAATTCCAATACATCTATCTCCTTTGCTAGTTTTTTTCCACCAGCAATAATCACTGGGACTGGGCAACCTTCAATTACTTTTTCAAAATTCTCGCAATAATATGTTTTGACGACATGAGCACCTAGTTCGCCAGCTATTCTACATGATAAACCTAGATATCGAGCATCTCTTACCATTTCTTTTCCAACTGCTGTTACCGCTAGAACAGGAATACCATATCTTTCTCCATTGTCTACCAAAGTAGCAAGATTAGCCAATGTTTGATGTTCATACTTAGATCCTACAAATATAGATAAGGCTAGACACGAAACATTGAGCCTAATTGCATCTTCCAATGACGTAGTAATTGTTTCATTTGCTAAGTCATCGCCAACTATACTAGTCGCTCCAGAAACTCTCAATACAATGGGAACATCTGAAATAGGAGGTAAGGAGGTCCGTAACACTCCTCTTGTTAGCATAATGGAATCTACATACGGAAGTAAAGGTTTGATGGTCCTATGAGGTACTTCTAATTTCTCTGTAGGGCCCAAAAAGTAACCATGATCCACAGCTAGCATTACACAACGTCCATTTTTTGGTTTTATTATTTTTGAGAATCTATTTGTCATCCCCCAATCCATGACTTACATCAACCTCAAATTTCTTTAACTATTTATATTTTTTTTATAAGCTGTTCTCAGGTAGTAATGATTACTTTCATGCAATCTTTAGCTTTATGAGCACAAAAAACTGCATTAGGCGATTGTTCGAGGGTATATTTGTGGGTAATGAGAAAGTCCAAATTAATTTTCCTTTCTGCCAGTAAGTTCAATGCTTCATTGGTTTCAAGTTCAGAAGCAGCATAACTTGGTATAATACTTAATTCATTAGAATATAGTTTACTGGCCTCCAAAGGGAATTGAGAATCTTTAGATGGTACTCCAAATAGAATGATATAGCCACCTTTTCTAGTAATTTCAAACGCATTAGACAAGGCCGTTAAGCTGCTTGTTGCGACTATTGATACGTCTACTCCTCTACTTTTGGTATGGGCTTTAATAATTTTGGAATAATTTGCTGTTTCAGCGTTTAGAAAGTAAGCATCTGAAATGAATCTTCTTGAAAATTCTAATCTAAAATGGTTAATATCGACTACAAATATCTTTCCTGCTCCTGCTAGTTTAGCTAAAGTAACTAGCATAATTCCTGCAGGTCCTGCCCCAAAAATGACCAAATCATCTCCTTTTTGAAATGGTATCTTATGAAGCGCTCGTAAACAACAGGCTAAAGGCTCTATTAAAGATGCTTGCTCGTAAGTAATTCTATCTGGCAACCTTAATACACCACCACGCTCAACATTCCAAGCAGGTACAATAAACTTATCAGACAAGCCACAAGGATCAATATTGCTTTTTTGATAATATTCGCACATTGTGTTATTTCCATGTCGACAGTAATGACATGAATTACAGCTAACATGGTGATGAACAAATACTCGATCTCCTATCTTAATTCCTTTGACCTTATTTCCAATTGCTAAAACTACACCTGAAGGTTCATGTCCGAGTCTTGCAGAAGTCATACCATATTGTCCATAGATCTTTTCTAAATCGGAGCCACAAATACCACAAGCTTTCATTTTTACAAGAATATCGCCTTCTGATTTAAAGTTCAGCATGGTATCGTCTTGCTCGTAGACTTGAATTACTCCTTGAGATACTATTTTTACAGATTTCACAGAAATATTATTTATAGTAAGAATATAAAGTATATTAACTCTTGTTATATTTTTTTGGCTTTCTTTTAAAAATACCTTTACATCCTTCACAACAAAAATAATATTTTTTGTTATCATACTCGAAGGAAATTGCTAATCCTTCATCCATTTCTATTCCACAAACAGGATCAACTGGCATAATTGAACACAATTATTTTTGATAATTATTTATATATTTCTATGTATATCCATGGGTTCTTCGCAATGCTATAAATATTATGTAACTGTAATAAAGGAATAAATGAAATTTGAAAGTTTTCTAGATTTATTTAGAGAATCTTCTTTTTAACATTCAAGAGAATGTTTTCATTACTTTGAGATAAGAATATGTAAATTGCTAATGTGAATTGAATAAAAAATTTCTAATCCTACTTACCCTTCCGTATTTAGAGTTAACCTATTCTTACTATACTAAAAGATTTTTTTTGTCGAAATGGTTAATAACCTTTTACAAGAAATATATTATCCTACTATTGAATTGATATGATTAATGTCGTATCCTTGTTTAGAAGTTGTATGTGGTAATTGCGGAAGCACAATTAATAGAATGATAAACCTAAAATCAATAAAAGATAGTATTCGCCTTTCTAGTGGAAGGTGCAATAAATGTGGAATTTCTCTTAATCCATCAGATTTTTCGTTGAATACTGTAAAACAATAACATGGATCATACAAACTAATTAATTTATTTTTAATAGAGAAATTCTTCAAAAATCTATTTTTTATATATTACTTCTTGTTAGAACATATATTACTATTATTTATTGATTATTGCAATTAAGTAACTTAATAATAGACAAATACCAACTATCCTTGAGAAAATAATTGTATTGGAAATTGCTTTAATCAAATCTTCGAGTTTCTCATAATTTTTCAGTAATTTTGAAGATCGGATAGCAAAAGGTAAGGAAATAAAAGTAATAATTGTGTAGATTGGTAAATACTGTATTATTATTCCGATAGTTATTAAAGAATATATAAAACCAATGAGAAATGGAAATGTTTTGAATGCTTTATCTTTTCCTAATAAAATCACTAAGGTTTTTCTTCCTTTTTCTTTATCCGCGTCAAAATCGGGAAAGGATGCGATATATAAAACAATAGAAGACAGTGTTCCGCTTATTATTCCTAGAAAAACAATTGGCAAGTCGAGCAAACCAGCCTGCACATAACAAGTACCAATCACAATCATTGCACCTTTGACTGCAACAAGGGTTTCTCCTAAACCAATATTTACAATAGTAGTAGAATAAAAATAAATTGATAGAGTAGCAACTGCTAAAATAACTGCAATTATTAGGCCACTGTGCAGAACAAAGTAGCCTCCTATAGATAATCCTATCCCCATACAAAGTAATCCTGCTTTGTATACTATAGTTGGATCGAGTTTTTTGTCAGGTAATACTCCTGTTCCTCCACTAAACCTAGTCCTCTTAGTGGTTGTATCTATTCCTCTTTTAAAATCCCAATAGTCATTAAAAATATCAACGCTAGCATGTAAAAAAATTACTCCTATATAGGTCAATAGTGCATCAATTACATTGAAATAATTATAAATAAGGTAAGTATATAATAACCCATTAGTAATAGCTATAATTGAGGCCAATAGAAATTTAATTCTTACAATTCTAAGCCAGACTGAAACTATCAACCTAAAAACTTAAATTAATTTTCTATTAATTGTTTATATTTTATTCTAATAATCGTATTAAGCTCGAGCAGGAATTACATATTTGAAATAAAAAACCTAAAAGATCATCTTCTTGATGAATTATGTCTTTAATGTTTAGATAAAAGAATATGAATCTTGATATATTTTCCTTTATCGGTATTTAAATTTCCCCGTCGAAGTAAATGTAAAAAAATAGTGAAAATATAAATTATCTTATCTTGCTCTCACACATGATTAATGTCTATACTCTTTACAGTAGATAAAGCAAATACTATTTTACCAAAAGTGAAAAAGAGATTTGATGAAATTTTATGCTGTAAAAATAATGTGATGGATATTCAAGAGGAACTACAGAATCTTTCAGATTCTAATTGCGGATTTGAAAAATTCATAAAGAAAAAGCAAGAACTTAATCATGCCGTCACTTCTTTATATAACATGATCCAAGAATTAGAAGACATGGGAATTATGATAAAAAGTGTTGATGAAGGTTTACTTGATTTTCCCTCAATCCGATATGATGAGGAAATTTGGTTATGTTGGAAATTTGGAGAAAGTCAAGTAAAATTTTGGCATAGAAAGGATGAAGGTTTTATGGGTAGAAAACCAATTCCTCAAGAAGGCTTTGAATATGTTGATGATTTTGCAGACTTGAGATAAATCATTGGCCAACAAGCGATAGTAAGAGCTTAGAAAATAAGTAAAGGTATAATTATCAGTTTATAGTAAAAGTAGGACTTGATATTGAGTCGGCTAAAATTCGTAAATCTTATGATTAATGACGTAAAATACTTGAATATTCAAAATTGTTATTTGATTGAATATATTTAATTTACAACTTATTGAATGACGTATAGAAGTCAGTAAATTTATTTCAGCAATTCAGTATGATAAAATATATCTACTATTCTTAATTAATAAATGCAGATTATACAAAATGAAAAAGATTTACTTCAACATCATGCTAAATTCTCTTCATTTAATATTTCTATATCTGCCTTGAAAAAAGCCATTGATTCAGTTGATCCCGTCGTTTTAATAAATAGAGCTATTAATCTGATAGACAATAAAATACTTGTCATTAGCGACGTTAACGACGTCAAATACTATTTTGATTTAAAAGAATACGAATCTTTTCATATTTTTGGAGCTGGAAAAGCAACAGCAAGAATGGCTAAATCTTTAATGGAGAGCCTAACTATGGAGATTTCCTCGGGAGCGATAACTATACCCTATAATGAAAAGGTATTGCCTGATAAACTAATAGTAATAGAAGCTGGTCATCCTATTCCAGACGAAAATAGTATACGTGGAACCAAATTAATAATTGATCTATTAAAAAAAATTCAAAATAAATCTTTGGTATTTGTGCTTATCTCTGGCGGATCCTCTTCATTATTGTGTTGTCCGTTAGATGGTTTAAAACTTAAATCTAAACAAGAGATTACCAAGCTACTACTACAGTCGGGAGCATCTATACAAGAAATTAATACAGTTAGAAAACATTTATCAAAAATCAAAGGAGGCAGGCTTCCAAAATATGTAAAAGGGAAAGCTAAGATCATCACCCTGATATTATCAGATGTTGTGGGAGATGATCTAAGTACTATTGGCTCAGGACCTACCATTGGAGATAATTCCACATTTGCAAATTGTAAAGGGATATTAGAAAAATACGAATTATGGAATCCTAATAACCATGAAAATGCATTAGATATTTTAAATGTCACGAAAGTAATAGAAGATGGTAATAAAGGAATTATTGAAGAAACACCTTCAATTAATGATAATCTTTACAAGAATGTAAGTAATATTTTGATTGGAAATAATGAAATTGCTTGTAAAAGCGCAATGAAAGAATTAATGAACTTTGGAATAAAAACAAAGTATTTAGGATCCAATATCAATTCTGAAGCGAAGGTTTTTGGAAAAGAATTAGCTGAATTGCTTAAATTTCAGCTAACAAGATCCTTTAACAATAAAGAAGGAGCTAATTCCTTTGCTTACGTAATGGGAGGAGAAACCGTGGTAAATTTGACAAGTAAGACTTTAAATAATAAAGTTGATGGAAAAGGAGGAAGAAATCAAGAAGCAATAGTTTCTTCTATCAATTATCTTCAAGACATTCAAAACTTGGATGATTTCATTATACTCTGTTGTGGAACAGACGGAATAGATGGCAATTCCGAAGCTGCAGGAGGTTTGGTATCTCCTTCAACCTTAGAATATATAAAGCGAGCAAGAATCAATGTAAATTCCTTCTTGAATTCTCATGATAGTGAAACTTTACTTAAAAGAGTCTATTCACATCTCATTACTGGCAGAACTGGCACAAATGTTAATGATATAGCAATTATTTGTAAACAGTAACGAATAATTCAGATGAACTTATACAAAGAATTGATATTCTAATAATGAATGCTTTTTCTATAAAACTATTAGATAGTATGAATAAAAATGGTGCTACAAAACTTCACGATATATAATAAAATATTTTCTTTTATCTGTCATTTTGTTCTCTGATAGTAATTTCTCCAGAATATATTATCTCTAATAATTTATCATCTCGTTCTAGAATTAGCCCCCCGCTGTTATCTATATCCTTCACAATGCCACTATATTTTTTCAAGCCTTCATGGTAAACAATTATTCTTTTTCCTAATGTATTGCTAAGCTTTTTGTAAATTTCGATAATTTTTGTATCATACTTATCGTGTTCGAGTAAGGACAAATAAAATTCTATTTTTCCTAATAAATGTTTCATCAGAATAAAACGATCAATATTTGTTACTTTAATTTCGTTATGTATAGATGTTACTTTCGTAGGTAATATATTGTTAGAGGCGATGGATAAATTAATTTTTGGTATATCAACATCGATATTAATTCCGATACCTACTACTATATAGTCGTTTTTACTATTATTGGTATTAGTATCTATTAAAATTCCTGCAAGTTTTTTCTCATTTATTAAAATATCATTAGGCCATTTTATAGAAGTTTTTAATTGAGAAATATCATTTATGGCTTCACAAACAGAAATTGCAGAAATTACAGAAATGATGTTAACTTTAGCAAATTCTATTCTAGGTTTAATAATTAAAGACATCCATAATCCCCCTATTGGCGAAGCCCATTTTTTTTTACCCCGGCCTATTCCTTCATCTTGTTCATCAGCGACGATAACGGTCCCATGTTCATTATTAATATTGGTTTCAGCAAAGGAAATAGCAAGTTGCTGGGTTGACTTTATTTTTTTATAGTGATAAATTCGTTTACCAATAACAAGATCTTGCAAACCTAAATCGATATTGTTATGAGTTTGATCCATGTGTATATATAAAAAACATAAAAGATATAGCATTTTACTCTAAAATGTAGTTAACTAAAATATACTAGATAAACCAGAAAATGCCGAAATAGATTTTTATTTTCTTTGTATAATAATGGGAGCTATTTAAACAATTATTGGATTATACCGTTTCACGCCTCATCTACTAACATATCTTTAATTCCTGATTACTGATTAGAAAATGAATTATGTACCTTTACTAAAGAAAACCTAAAGTACGGCTTTAAAGAGTGCTAAAGTATTGAGAAATAGCATTTATTTGACATAAAATCATTCTCAAAATTAGCATAGTCTAATTAGTATAATCTATTGATGAAAAATGTTATGTCATAGTGATTTATTTTTTACTTGATCGGTAATATTTTCTATCTGGTTTGAATTTTTTACAAGTACAATTTTCGATTAAACATTTCATTTTATCAATTTTAGCATCTTTATCATGATCAATTTTTTGGTGTTTGCACCTTAAACATTTAACAAATGTATCTGACTCTATTTCCAAATTAAAGCATCATCATCCAACAATAGAGAACAATAACTAATATATTTCTATAAAGATTATATTATTATTGTATTGTTCACTTTATCTCCATTTATAAAATAATAGTCTTAGCAATTAAGAACAATTAGTTAAAATGACTTTTCAAAATCTACATATTATAAATCATCATGAGGAGAAATTCATTATTATATTCCTATAAAATGCAATAGAAGAATAAAAAGCCTAACATTCTTATAAGAAAAAAGCAATAATAAATTATGAGAAAAGTAATTGAGACTATAAGAAAATCAAATACTGCAAAAAATAGCGATGAACGTATTATAATTGACAATAATAACAATAAACATTTAGAATTCTTTATGAATGGTAGTTGGAGACATAGCAACAAATGTAAAACTGTTGTAAATAATCAATGCATTAAGAAATAATAAAATGTACTAAAATAATCACTTACACTTCTAATATAAATAATAGCTAGTTAATATTGATAATGGAAATTTCTCTTAATATTATTATTAAAAGGACGCTAACTTTATAAAAATTTTTAGCAATTTTATGTCACAAAGCTAAAAATCATTCAAGTTTTATTATATACTTTTTGAAATTGCGATAAATGCAAGGTTCTATACACCTCTTTTACCTACGAAAATTCAAATATTATAAGAATTTTTATTTACTATCTTTTTTCGTGAAAATATCATAGATTTTTTAATATTTCGAGAGTGAATATAAATATTTGTTTTATCTTTTTATAAAAAATTATTTGAATACCAAAATGCATTCATTCATATTATCTTAGATTTCACTAATTCTATGAGTAATACTAGTAGTAATGAACAGTATGGCGAAAATAATGATCAAAGAAATTTTACTAATAAACCGGTAGAATTAGGTAAGGAATATAACGTACAAATAACAGAAACCAGTTATAAAGGCGATGGTGTTGCAAGAGTTCAAGGTTTTGTGATCTTTGTTAAAGATGGTAAAGTCGGAAATGATGTAAAAATTAAAATTACCAGCATTGGTAACAGATTCGCCAAAGCCGATCTTGTTTAAAGGAAATCTTCCCTCTCTATAAAAATCCTATTTTATAACTCTAGTAAGTATGATGTTAAGGATTATATAACAATTCTATCCCGATTTTTCATTTCCGATCATACTGTTTTAGCGTTATCACCCTATTGAAATCCTCTTTCATAAGTTTATTATTGTATTAATACTACATTCTTTTTTCCCCTAATAAAATTTGTTTCCAATTAAAGGAGCAGAAAACAATTAAAATATCGAGAAAAGCCATATAAAAGAGCGAAGTAAAAATTATTTCAACTATATTAAATTCATCCGTATTTAGATATTAAGCTTTATTAATTAAACACATTATTAGGTGATTATATAGTAGTTGTCTGTTATTGTGATTTTTGCAAACTACAGTTTTTGAAATAGGGATTAACAAATAATAATTTCTGGCCTACTTATATTTATATGCATAAAAATTGTGATGCTTCCATAATAACAATATCCTATAAATCAAATTGTAACAATGACTAAAATTTTATCGAGATAAGCAAAAATAACTCATCATATCAGCTTTATGTTCCCAAATTACAAAATATCAAATCTATGTTTTTACCGCAACTTTTGTTATCAAATTTTTAATAACCTTCTCATTAAACTGTACTTTATATTTTCTGCTCCTTGGCCTCGTGCGTAAACGATATCCGCAGCAAGGACACCATAAACCTTCCCATTTTATAAAAATTTGACATACTTGGCAACGCTTCTGTCCTATTATGTAACGTTGTCCACTTTTAGGTTTTAATGCTTTATGGCGTGCACATATTCCCTTGCATGGCATTTTATGTTATTTCCATTATTTTTTTCTTGTTTAGAGTTAGTATTGTAAACAAATTATGATTATTTTATTACATTATATCTTATTAAATCTAGCTCCAATTCAATAATGATAAAATAATCATATAAATAAGGAAATCGGGCAAATTCAAATTAAGTGTAAATCACTCCATAAATGGTGCTTAATAATATCCTTATAATGTTAAGGAAATAATTCTACGTGGATAATTAGAAAAAGTTTAGCTGCTTCTAAAAGTCAATGATAAAAAGGTCAAAATAACTGTCATGGTATATTGATATTTCAAGATTACAATATATTTTTAAATAACAATGAAATATAGATAAAAATGAACCTTCTTTATTGTATCGAGTCCATCTTAGAAGACTTTTCTTCTAAAAAACATGATCTAAATATTCAGCATAATTATGCCATTCATACTATTAGAGATCTTATTTATAGTTGCAAATCTGTAATAATTCATTTTTGGTTACAATTAATCCAAACAGAAAATAATAACCATAACTCAAACGAGCCAAAAATTGTATTAGCTTTTGCCAACTCTAATGTAAACTATGCAGTAAAAGGGAGAGGTGAGGGAATAATATTTTACCTCTATTTGGGAAGACCTTAAGTTTAACTTAACAAAATGAAAAAAGTTTATTTGGTAACTGTTCAGATCGAGGGAATGGTTAGCCAGTTAAAAAATATAGTATTTGAAGATGAATCCTCCTGTAACAAGTTCATAGATAAGTTGAAATCACAATCACCAAGCAAAAATCGATATTTATGTTATAAATGGAAAATACCGTTAATTACAAATGAAGATTATAATAAGCTCAATGAAAACGAAATTTTAGAAATTTCACAAAATTGAATCATCTACATTCTATGACTATTTCTGGTTATTGTTTCATTATAAGTTTAAATCGTCTATTAATGTAAATTGAAATTAGACATAGTCATATATCCATTTTTTGTAAATTTAATCACATAGACTTAAATAATTTTAGAAATTGAATCAATTAATAGAGGTCATTTTAAATTGAATAGTACATTATCTCTTTCACAGCTAAAGAAATTAAATAATTTTCATTTACAAAAACTAAATACTAAGAAAAACCCTTTTGAAATTTATTCAGACATCTTTAATTTTTTTGATTCTACTTTTATTTTTGAATCTCTATCTGGACCCAAAGAGTTGGCGGAGACCTCTATTATTGGATTTAATCCAAGTTTCACCGTTGAATGTAATTCAAAAAATTTTATTATTTTTAATAAAAATAAAAAAATAGTAAAAATACTGAAGGTGAGTGAACCTTTATCACAATTACGATCTATCCTTCCAAAAATATATCCGCCTGATATTAATAATAGATATATTGGTGGAGCAGTCGGTTACATCAGTTATGAGGCTATCCGATTTTGGGAAAGATTACCTTTGCCCAAGAAAAAAATACTTAACTTTCCATTGCTTGAGTTTGGAATTTTCACAGAGGGAATACTCTATGACCATCAAGAAAACCAACCATATTATTTTCATATAGGTACGGAATCCCACATAGTAGATATCAATAAAATATTAAACAGGGATAGCTACCCATTAAATCCAAATAAAGATGTGAAGAATAAGGATAGTAATCATGAACAAATATTCAACTTACCCAACATTCGATGTTCTGTTCCAAAACGAAATCTTAGTAAATCAGAATTCATAAAAATGGTAAAAAAGGCCCAACGATATATCTATGATGGTGATATCTTTCAAGTAGTATTATCAAAAAACTTTAAATTTAGGATAGAAGGAAACCTACTGAATGTTTATTCATCATTAAGAAAATTAAATCCATCTCCGTATATGTATCTCTTTAAAATTGGCAAAAGGTGTATAATAGGATCCAGTCCAGAAATGCTTCTTAGAGTGACCGGAAAAGTAATCGAGACCTTTCCTATTGCTGGAACGAGACCCATTGGTAAAAATGAGGAACAAACCACAAAACTTGGAGAGGATTTATTAAAAGATGAAAAGGAATTAGCTGAACATACTATGTTAGTTGACCTTGCAAGGAATGATGTCGGTCGTGTTTCTGATTATGGTACGGTAAAAGTCAAATCGTTGATGGCAATTAAACGTTTTAGCCACGTGCAACACATCGTATCACATATTGTTGGACACTTATCAGATAACTTCGATATTTTTGATGCTTTAAAAGCACTATTTCCGGCTGGGACGGTTTCAGGAGCACCCAAAGTTAGGGCAATGGAAATAATAAATGAATTGGAAAAAGAAAGAAGAGAACCTTATGCTGGCGCCCTTGGGTACTTTTCATTCAATGGATGTTGTGATTTTGCTATAACAATAAGATCTATTTTCATACATGGAACGCAAGGATATGTACAATCAGGTGCGGGAATAGTAATGGACTCCATTCCTTTAAATGAATGGGAAGAAACTGAAAGGAAAGCAGACGCTATGATATCAGTTTTAAAAAATATAAATAATCATAAGCGTGAAATATGAAGTTCTAAAAATTAAACCAAAAGAATTTAAAATAAATATTATTTTTTATCTTTTTATTTATTCTAAAACTAAGGAGGGATTATTGATAAATATTCTTTGGAGGTTTTGAAAATCTGTTTTTAGTATTCATATGATATTCCATCGAGATTGATGGATCTTTTTGTCTCCCCGTCAAAATCCCAACAACAATATCGTCTTTTTTCATAATATCTTTTTCTCTCAATTTTTTTATTCCTGCAGGAACTGCTCCAGAGGCAAGTTCACAGTCAAATCCATTGAGTCCTACGATTGACATTCCATCCATCATTTCACCATCATTCACCTGGATTACTAATCCATTGGTATACCATAGGGCTCTTAAGGCTTTAACAATGTTTGAAGGCCTACCAATTTGAATTGCAGTGGCTCTAGTTTTAGGAAGGATATTTTTATCCTTTTTATATTGATAATATCTTTGAATTAGATTAATATCTGGTTTACCTCCATTCCAGTGTAGTTTTGTATTTTCAAACTTTCCATTAACAAGCTCATATAGAGTATTTGCACCTTCTGCATTTACAACTGCAATTCTAGGGATTTTTTGGATCCATCCCCATTCATATAATTCTATCAATGCTTTGCCACAGCTGGATATATTTCCTAATGCACCACCTGGATAAATGATCCAATCAGGAGGCTTCCATTCTAAATGCTCTAGTGCTCTGTAAATAATAGTTTTCTGGCCTTCTATTCTAAATGGATTAATCGAGTTTACAGTATAACCATTTGAAGTTTTTGAATATTCTAAAGAAGATTGTAGTGCATCATCAAAATTTCCATCTACTTGAATAACTTGAGCCCCAAATTGAAAGGCTTGTCCTAATTTACCTGGAGCTATTTCTCCTTTTGGAATAAAAACATCACATTCCATGTTTTCATTGGAAGCATACATGGCTGCTGATGCTGATGTATTCCCAGTAGATGCGCAAATCAGTGTCTTTATTTTGAGCATCTTTGCATGAGTTACGGCAGATGACATACCGTTGTCTTTGAAAGATCCACTTGGATTGTATCCTTCGGGTTGGAGAAAAAGATTTTCATGTGGAAGATCTACAAAATCTGCAACTTTTGACATATTATATGGTTTAGATAACCTCCCTTCTGCACCGTCGAGTGAAACAAGAACATCTGAACATTCACTGATATTATCAGTATCTATTTCAGGAAAATTTAATAATTCTCTAAATCGCCATACCCCACTTTCATTATAAATATTTCGATTAGGATTTCTTCGTTGGTAAAATATCTCAACTAATTCCTTATCAGGTCGTTCTGAATAAAGAACATCCAGAAATGAACCACAAGAACACTGATAATTATTATTTTGTATTTCGTAAGTCAAACCACAAGAAGGATTTATACATTTTTTTAGAGCAAGATTCATTCGAATGAATCATTAATATTATCTTATTTATATTATTGGTGTATGTTTTTTACCTAAACTTATCGTTCAACTATTGTTCATTCTATAGTTATTTAAGATAAGGAAGTTAGAACTACTCGACAGTCTAACAACATCGTGATCATATATTATAATGATTTATTTGAATCTTTTAAATGGTATGCTATTTCTTTCCTTTTTTCTCATACATTTTGAGGATTTGTTGAATCGCGCCATCCATATCCTCTTCACGAATTTCAGGGGAGACAGACCTCTTTAAGAGGTTATTGATGGTAGTTGATATTTCAGTACTTACCTCGTCAAAACTGTCCATATCACTATAGCTTTGCTGATATAACCGTTTAAGTTTCATAGCATTTAGTTGCGTTTGATCATTAAGCGTAACACTATATTCTCTATTATTCACTTTTATCTTTTTTTCTTCCATAAGATCATACCCTCTCAGAAGGATTTAAAAAACTTTTGTAAAATTTTTATTATTTAGTCCATAAGTAATTATTTGAGAAACTAGACAATAATTAATTCGAAAAAATGATAAATTGATTTCCAAGGCTTTATAAAAATCAATTGTAGATTCAAAATAATTGAAATATATTTTCCTCTAGATTGTTAATTTAGACCTAGAAAACTTATCGATTGAAGGTTATTTTATACAAGCTCCTTCATTGTGAATTCTTGAAATCTATTAAGAACCTTATAACATTTATCTTACTTTGACATCAATATTTTCAAAAAATGAAAGAAGATTATTTACCGCATGAAATTTCATACTGTAATAAACTTTATCTTATGCTAAAAGAGATTATAACAAACGAAAAAGCTCGAGGCCTTTTACTATCAGGTGGATTGGATAGTAGTATTATAGCTAGTTTTCAAAAACCTGAATATACCTTCACGGTTACTCTCGACGGTTCCAATGCCTCCGATTCGGAATATGCCAGATTGATTGCAAATCAATATGGCTCGAATCATATCACAATAAGAATAAAAACGATAGAATTATTAAAGATTGAAGAAAAAATAATAGAATTATTTCGAACGTTTGATCCCATTTTTATTCGTAACTCTAGCGTTATTTTTGCTGCAGTACAAAAAGCTAACAAACTAGGAGTGGATACCTTATTGACGGGAGATGGAGGGGATGAATTATTTGCTGGATATAACTATCTTAAAAGGTATTACAATGATACCCAAAAATTAGAAGAAGAAGTCCAAAGATTATGGGATACAATGCATTTTCCGTCAGGAACAATAGGTAATTTTTTTAATGTTAAGATAACTTCACCATTTCTGGATGAAAAATTTATGAAATTTGCAAAATCTATAGATATATCATTGAAAATAGGTCAGTATCAAAATAAATTATGGGGCAAGTTTATCTTGAGAAAGTGTTTTGAAAAATGGCAACATCAAGAAAAACCTGCTTGGAGAGAAAAGGAAGCTCAAGAAGAAGGGTCAGGGTTTTCAAATATAATAAACTATTTTGAAAATCAATTCTGTACGAATAAAGAATTTTTGGATGAAATTAAAAGAATCAGAGAAATGGAAAATGTTAATATTCGCAACAAGGAACATTTATTTTATTATCTAACGTATAGAAAATATTTTCTTCCACCAAGATCACAAAAAGGTTTAATAGAACAAAGAATATGTCCTGATTGTAATGGTAGTTTTAGATGGAATGGCAAATTTTGTCGAATATGTGGAGCATATCCGGTCAATCCTATTTTTCGCAGAGCATAAAAATTATGTAAATAAATTTGGTAACTGAAAATATTTCTTCTCTAATTTATTAACCTTTTGAATAATATTAAAATTAGTATATCTTATAATCATTGAAAGTTAAGATCTTTACTGCGGCATTAACGTTTAATTGTTAGTGATGCTATTTAATTAATTTACTAGTTAGGGTGTATTTATTCGAGTGTTTGATGATATCTCTAGAATCCAAAATATAATTTATCTTTAACATGAAGTTTCCTGGCTCAATTATCAAACACAATGAATACTAATATAATGAGGAAGTACTTTTTAATTATACCCTATACAATCTTCTTTTTTATAGAGTTACTTTTTAGAATGTATCTCTAGTTACACTAGAAACAGTTACAATCTCATTTTTAAACAAATTTGTTTCATAGTTTTTGGTGAATAGATAGCAGATGTCGTTTAACAAAAGGTGGGTAAAACCTACAACTAATGAAGGTGTAGCAAATAAACTTCTTGAGAATAAATTTATGGATAATATAAAATCTCCAGTTCCTTTAAAGCCCAAGATTGAAGATGCTCAAAAAAAATTACAGCTTCAAATATCTAAATTAGATGGTATTTCTAATAAAATGCATGAAAAAGACCATTTGATTTTTAAGAGAATTGTTTATGCAATGCAAAATCATGATAGCCAATATGCAAAAGTATTATCAAATGAGCTTTCTCAAATCAGAAAAATGAATAAGATGGTTAGTTCCGCAAAACTTGCAATGGAGCAAATCCAATTAAGGCTAAATACAATTACTGAATTAGGGGATGTAGTTGTTACATTGAGCCCTGCAATGTCTGTCATAAAAGGCATTCAAGGAGGTTTATCATCTATGATGCCAGAAGCTGACCAATCCTTTGGACAGATATCAGATCTATTGTCAAGCATAATGAATGATTCTTCACAAATACCCAATACAGAAATCTCTGGAACAGGGATGATATCTGAAGACTCGATGAAGATATTAGAAGAGGCTAGCATGGTAGTAGAACAAAGCATGAAAGACAAATTCCCTGATTTACCTTCATCATCAGAAGTAAATCAAGAAAGTTCAGAAGCCTCAATATATTGAGGAATAGAATTAGTTTCTATCTAATTGATAAGAATATTTTCTATTTTCTTTTTTATTCTTGAAATTGTAGGATAACTATATCCTTTCTCTCGGTAATTCGCAATCATTTTTTTCCAGTTGTCTAATCTCCATTGAGCTTGTTCTTTACTTAACATATCAGTCTCTTTTTTTATTATACTTTTTCGACCAGGAAATAAATATCCTCCAGTTTCTGCAACGTATCTCTTATGTGCAAATCTTAACCCAAATAAGATCATATGTACGGGAAGAGACTTTAAATAAGATAAAAATTCTTCATATGATTCGTCAGACACCTTAATACTTAGTTCTACTATTTTCATAAGTGCGTTGTTAAGATTTATCTTTTTATTTCTTTCTAAAGTACTTAAACATAAGTAAAAACATCTCAATATAAATATATTATAAAGATATTTTTTATAAAATTGCCTAAAATTTTTTAAATTTATTTTTGTATTGATATTGTGGTATTTTACGCGCTAATTTATTTTATCTTTTATATACACATATTATTATATATTTTGATATAGTATTATGTACCAGTAACATGTTATATTAAGTTATATTTTTTACCTAATTTGTCCAGACAATTAATAACATAATTTAAATGAGACTGTTGTATAGACATATTAAGAGAAATTCTTAAGCGAGCTTTCCCTAAAGATACCGTAGGATATCTAATTGCTTGAATAAATATACCTTTCTTGAATAATTCCTTTGAGAAATCGAAAGTTACTTTCTCATCACCTATAATAATTGGAATAATGTGACTAGATGTTGTACCTATATTGAACCCTAGTTGGTTTAATTGATTTATAAACCACTTTATTCTTACAAAAAATTTTTTTTGAATATTTTTATTTTTTTTTAAAAAAGAAACTGCAGTAATTGCAGCTAGACATAAATGTTCTGGAATTGCAGATGTATAAATGAATTGCCGTGATTTATTTATTAATAAATCTCTAATGAGATTAGATGAGGCTACATAGCCTCCAAAACATCCTAAGCCCTTACTTAAACTACTAATGTGAATATCAACATCATTTTCAACTCCAAAATGCTCTGGAATTCCTCCATAATTCCCTAAATTTCCAAATACAAAATCAGAATGTGCATCATCTAATATCAAAATTGAATCATGTTTCTTTGCCAATTCTGATAGCAGCTCGAGTCTTGCCATGTCTCCATCCATACTAAAAATCCCTTCTGTGACAATGATCTTTTTGGCCTTTGAATTTTTTAAAAGTCTCTCTAAATGATCAGGATTATTATGTTCGAAAATTATAATCTTATTTGATTTGGCTAACCGGCAAGCATCTATAATACTGGAATGGTTGAGGCTATCGCTGAAAATGGCATGCTCAGAGCTAGATATTGCAGTAATTACTCCAAGATTTGCCATATACCCTGTAGGATAAACTAGAGCATTTTCGGAACTTCGATGGGTGGCTAATATTCTTTCTAATTTTATGATATTGATATTATTTCCTGATACTAATCGTGAACTGCACGGAGAAACCTGTGTAAGAGAATCTCTTATTTTAGATAAAATTATATTATTTTGAGATAAACCTAAATAATCATTAGAGCATAAATTAATTACTTTTTTATTTCCTAGATAGAAGGTGTTACCTTTTATTTCTGATGTTAGAAGTTCCCTATAGATATTTTTATCTTTATATTCCTGTAATTGATCATTTATATGGTCATACTTCGAGGCCAATTTCTTTTATCATTTCTAAATCTTTATTCTGTTGATTTCCTCCTGTCGTAAGATACCCCCCACTTATTATTCCATTAGCTCCCGCTTTAAGGGCATATCTTCCATTATCTCTAAAATATTTCTCTCTTCCTCCTGCTATTTTTAAAATGGTTTTTGGCATTATAAATCTCCAAACTGCTATTGTTTTAATAATGTCATCAGTTGTTAAAGGATGTTTATACATAAGTGGTGTTCCTTCTCGAGAAATTAATATATTTATAGGAACTTCATCTGGATCTAGGTCGGCAAGTGCGAAAGCTAACTCTAGTCTTTGTTCCGGACTTTCCCCCATTCCTATTATTCCTCCGCAACAAAGTTCAAGTCCAGCATTTTTAACAATTTTTCCAGTATTTATTCTATCTTCATAGTCATGAGTTGTACATATTTGAGAAAAATAACTTTTTGCTGTTTCTAGGTTATGATTATATCTTTTCACTCCCAAACTTTTTAACTGCTTGGCTCGTTCTGGCGTCATAAATCCCAATGAGACGTTCACATCAATATCAATACTATTTTTGATTTTTACAATGGCCTCACAAATTTGTTCAAAATCTTTTTCAGGAGGAGATCTATACGCGCATACCAAGCAAAAACTTGTGGCGCCTTCATTTTTGGCATTTCTTGCGTGGTCTATTAATTTTTCAGTAGGAAGCAGTGGATACTTAGATATTCCAGTATTATAAAATGATGATTGGGCACAAAAGGAACAGTCTTCAGGACATCTACCTGATTTTGCATTAACTAATGATTCAATATCTACCACTGCACCATTAAATTTCCGAGTTATGGTATTTGCACCTTTCGCTAAAGCCTGGATATTATCTGTTGACAATAGAGTGTAGGCTTCCTGGAAACATATCTGTTGATTATTGACAACCTTATTGATTAGTATATCAATAAAAGAATCTGTGTTATAATTAGAGTTGTCATTACCCATTAAGTAGCCACTAGTCATGTATATATATCTTCTAAAACCTATACTTAATCCTTATTTTTCGTTATTTTTAGTTATAACTTTCTAAACTCGAGTTTAGAAAGATTAACAATTTTTTACATTATTAGTTATCCAACAACTTTACACATTTAGTACTCTAAATACAATCAGTGAAAATTTATCGAGCCATTTCCTTCTTGTTCAATACATAAAAATGAAAATTATATCATATTTTCTTCCTAAAGCTTCCAATATCAAAGGACAATGACGAGAAGAACAGCGGTTTTCGTTATTTTTATTCTTACATAATGTTGTTCAAAAATGGACCCTTTTCTAGTACGTATAAAAAATAGTATCTTATTTTTACCTTTAAACTCTGTCTAAATTATGAGTCAAATAGTTCAAAAATCATTACCTTTTTTATACTGTTTTGTCTTGTTTTTTTAACATTAGAATATAGATATCATTTTTAATTGTTACTTAAAGATATGCAAAAGTATGCGATAGCATATCTTAGGGTTAGTACTGAAGAACAGACAGTACAGACTCAAAAGATTGCCATTACCAAATGGGCGAAGGACCATGATTATCAGATGTTATATTTCTTTGAAGATCCTTCAGTAAGTGGAAAGATACCTGCCACTTGTAGAAAAGGCTTTCAAGATTTGATGGAATTTGTAAGTTTATCAAAAGTGGAAGCAGTATTGGTCTATGAGCTGTCAAGGGTAGGAAGGACGTTTTGGGATACACTTGACGCAATAAAGGTTATCGAAGAACATAGTCCGTTGCTATCCTGTTCACCTAGAGAGTCTTTTTTGCAGACCACCGATCCCAGCATCAGAAAACTGATGATAAGTATCCTAACATGGGTTGCAGAAAGAGAAAGAGAAATGCTTGTTCAACGTACAAAGGATGGGATGAATAGAGCAAGAATTGCTGGAAAGGAAATCGGAAGACCGGAAAAGGTTATTGACAAAAATAACCTGATTACCTTACTAGCTGAAAATATTTCAAAAGCAAAAATCGCAAAGGAACTAGGAATATCAAAGGCTACTCTTTACAAAGAGTTTAGGAGATTGAACATACATTACCAGGATTCAAAAACGATTTTCCATCAATAGATTTTATTATATCATACAAAGTATCAACCAAAATATCTAATTGATTTCTTGGCATAGCAAGTGGAGGAATCAGTGTAACAATATTTCCAAGAGCTCTAAGAATAACTCCTCTTTTGAGTGATTCTCTCATTATATAGTTACTAAGATCCACGCCATCAATAAAACATAGTGATCGTTTTTTTCTCATTCCTTGTGACATTTTATTTTCACTAGCTAATTCAACTCCTATTAAAAGACCTTTATGTCTAATTTTATGGACAGATTTATAATCTTCGAGTTCTTTCAATCTTTTTTTAATATGCTGACTATTGTCTCTTATTTTTTGGATAAGATTTCTTTTTTCATACAGTTCCAAATTAGCGATGCAAGCTGCACATCCGGCAGGATGGCCAGTATACGTATGTCCATGGAATAATTGTTTCTTTTCATCATATTCGCCTAAAAATTCTTTATAAACTTCATCTGTTGTCAACGTCACGGCAATAGGAAAATATCCTCCATTTAATGCCTTTCCATAACAGACAATATCTGGTAAAGAGGATTGTTGGAGATATTCTATCATGTTTCCCAACCTTCCAAATCCTGTAGCAATTTCATCTAAAATAAGTAGAACATCATATTTTTTACAGAGATCAGCGATTCTTTTTTGATAATTATTTGGATAGATCGATACACCTCCTGCAATTTGTGCCCCGCTCTCCATTACAAGTCCAGCTATATGTTTTGAATTTTGTTCAAGTATCTGTTCTGTTTTTTCTATACATAAATCAGCAATCTCCGAATCTGTCAGACCGTTATCTAAATCGTTTTCAAATGATGATGGTGCAGGAGCTCGAAATGTTTTAATTAGTAATGATTTATAAGGATTGAAATACCTCTCAACGTAACCCATAGACATTGTCGCAATTGTATCTCCATGATAACCATTCTCAAGAGAGAGCAATCTGTTCTTTTTTGGAAATTGTTTATTTTTCCAATACTGAACTGCAATCTTCAATGCTACTTCCATAGCTGTCGAACCATTATCTGAATAAAAAATCTTGTCCATTCCTTTGGTCAATTTTAAAAGTTTAGTTGCAAGTACTATTGAAGCTTTATTACCTAATCCAAATAGAGTAGAATGAGGAAGTTGATGAAATTGGGTTCTGATTGCTTCAATAACAGGATTTGAACCATAACCCCATACACTGCACCACATGTTAGCAATTCCATCAAGATACTTCTTTCCATTTTCACTTACAAGATAAAATCCATCTCCATGAGTGATTACTACATTATCTTGCTTATTCCAAAGTTGCATTTGGGTGTAAGGATGCCAAACATACTTTTTGTCAAGAAAAGATAATGATTTATTAAAACCGTTGTCATTTTTTTTTTTAGTCATTCTTCTTTACAATGTAAGTTAACTTAATTAATAAAATTTTTTAATAAAAATAATAATATTTCTAAATTCGAGTTTTGAAATATTTCAGACATTAATTATGTATTATTATTGTGTTACTTTCATCCTTTTTTACTGGCTTTTTCTTGTTATCCTCTTTGTTCTTCTTCTTCTTCTTCATCCAATCATTTATTGCTTCAATAATTGATTCTTGGATGGCGCCACGATATAGTCCTTTTTTCGTTACTATTACCTTTCTAAATTTTTCATTTAAAGTATCTTCTAGTTCGAAAGTAATTTTTACCATGTTACCATATATACATTATCCCTCATTTATGGTTTCCTGTCTTACCATATAAAAGGTATAACATAATCCCATATAAAGACCTCCCCTAGTCCTATATTAATACTTAATTTAACGACACATCATTAACAATCGGAATCGGTAAATTCCAGTTAAAAAATAGGATCTCAACCTAGAAAGAAAAAAGGAATAGAGAAATCAAGCAGTAAAAAAATAAAAAATATCACTAAAAATTGAGTTTTAAGAAAATCAGGAATACTAATGTTCACATTCTTAACATGTAAATAGAGTATACATACAATTACAAAAAAAATATTATCTCAAAATACCTAACAAAAATTTTTCATTTATCTACAATAGCTTATGAAATATCAAAAAATTTATATTTTTCATATAATCCATTTAAGTTAAAGCCAACTTGTACACAAGTTAATCTAATGCTACTAAAAAGAAAACCCAAAGTATAGTGGAAAACGTTATTTCTGTTCTAATACTTAACAAGAAAAGACGATAATAGTACAAGTTGATAATATGTACTATTGTAGAAAAAATAAATTTAAGGCGAATTTTTAAAATTATTTGAAACTTTCATGATTTGAGTAAAAAATTCTCATTAATGTTTAGGTCTAATCTCCCTGTGTTAATGGCTCATTTATCAACACATCTAATCCGTTAGATAGTTCTTCGAGGTTTACAGTTACATTAGTTAGGATATTTAAAGCAATTGAATCATCACCAGATTCAATTGCTCTCATAGATTGGATAACATCATCATTTGTATTATTAATCAAATTTAATAGTTTCAGATATACATTAGATTGTTCTGTAGAATTCTGAGACTTCGCATTTCCCATATTCATTGTTATGATAATCAAAAAAATAAAAATTATGAAAAAGATTAGTCTTGATTTGTAATCCTTCATCTCTTTAAATAAGATTTAGTAATTATATAAATTTTCATAAAAACAACTATAATAACATAGGAAAAAAATTTTAAAATTAGCTTTGGCCATTTGCAAGTAATTATTTCATAATTCGATAGTAAAATATGCTTTACCAAAAGATAATATTCTTAAATTGATTACAAATAATAAATAAAAGCATAGCGTAATTATTTTAATACCAAGATTTTAATTATTTATGCAATATCGATAACATATTAAAACTGAAATTGACCATTACAACAAAACAAAAAAAATTCAAGACTCATCATTAAAATAATATAATAATAATCAGATTATATTTATAATAGAGAAATTATAAATTCTTTATAATCTCATATTTTTCCAAGATATTTGCTATTTTTTTGAAAAATGGTTTTTTTAGGTATGGTATAGTTGCTAAAACTTTTGCTCCTGTCATTTCTTCAACAATGCATTTAAGATTGTTATTTATTAATTTGAAAGAAGGCTTTGAGAAGTTACATCTGCTATTGATTATTATTCCCTTGATTGTTAGCTTAGATAATATAGCTAAGCGATATGTCATTATAATATGATTTATAGATCCTATTCTATTTGACATTATCAATATTATTGGAAGATTTATTAGAGCTGCTAAATCGGCAACACAAAAATCTTTGCTCAATGGAACCATTAATCCTCCTATTCCTTCCACTATTGTGAATTCATGCCTATTTTCAATTTCTTTATATTTATTCACAATTTTTTTAATATCTATATTCTCATTTAATTTTAATATCTTTTTGGCAAGGTAAGGCGCCGTAGGTATTGAGTAAAAAAAAGGATTGATTACATCATCATTGTCTTTATTACCACTTGCAGCTTTTAATATTTTAGTATCAAGAGATTTAAAATCTTTAGAATATTGTTTACTTCCTGTTGCAAAGGGTTTCATTACTCCTACTTTAATTCCTTTTCGAAAAAGCAAATTGCCTAAACCTGCTGCAATAGTGGTTTTTCCTATACCAGTATCAATTCCTATAAGAAAGGTTCCTTTACTTATCATAAATTTTATTTATTATTTCAATCATAATTACTTATTCATGATAAAAAATGCAAATTTGTCAGATATTTTTATATCATCAATTAGAGTATTTTATAAAAATATTAAGTTCTTTTATTGTTTTGTTTAACATCGTTATCGAAATATATTCTAAGAAATTAAAAAGAGATCAAGAAATTAAGTGAATATTATTATATAGCTATTATTAAGTTACAAATTTGAAACCTCTATATTTTGTATCTTTTAAAAATTTATTAATATCAACTATTATATTAGAAAAAGGGATAACATTTGGATTGATGGTCGGCATATTATTATGCTTCTTCTTGTTTATTTGATTTTTACCATCAATAACACAATTATTATAATTTTTATCAATAGTTTTATTATTGGCAAAGAAAGTTTGACACTCTTCTTTATTTTTATATATAACATAATTTCTATAATTAATGTCAAGAGGAGAAGATGAAACTATCCAAATATTTTCTTTATTCTTTTGAATATTATCTATCTTCTTTATATATTCGATAGTGGATGAATCTTTATCAAATTTTATTATTAAAGTTTTCTTTGGATCTTTAAATAGAGTTTTTATATCAGGAATTATCAAATCAATTTCCAACTCTTTTAGCATTACTTTCCTCTGTGAAGGAAGGGAAGTTATTGTCAATAGAAAATGTATAAAAGCTTCACATAAGATAGATATTGGTTTTTCAAAATTATTGTAATCAGAATCAAGGTTTTCTTTTTTTTCATAAATTGTTGCTATTGTTTTAGAAAGTATTTCCTTTATTTTAGGAATTGATGAATTTATATTATTTTGAAATTCTATTTGAATATTTTCCTTTCCAAAATCATTTAAGACAGAATACAACTCATTTTTAATACCCATATTATAATGATTGATAGGTTTATTAAATATCTTAATGTAAAAAAATTATGGCAAAGATTGCTATTATTCTTTTATTAATTTCTTTTAGCTTGCTGATAATCTACGGTATAGATGTAATGGTTGCAACACAATCTGAAACAGGTGCAGTTACAGGAGAGGCACAAGGTTTTCTTCCCCTAAATGAAGCTATACGAGGAAGTATTTTTGGAGGTGGAGCCGTTGCCTTATCTATAATAGGTTTTGCACTTGGCCGAAAAGAACCGAACAACACAATACCTATACTACTCTTTATAAATGGAGGATTGATTATTTTGGGATTAGTTATTGTAATGGCTATGGCTAATTTTAAACTTGATCAAAATACTATTCGAACAATCGGTTCAACAATGTTATTGGGTGGAATATTAATTGGATTGGGAATAGCTAAAATTGTAATGGACAAGAAAAAATTAAGGACCAAATAAATTTTTTTTTGGTCGTGTATTTTAGTAATTAAATTTTATTTTTGATACACAATATGATGTTTGCGATAATATAAAACAAACAAACATTAAATCGCATCTGTTAGTTTTTAAATCGCAACGAAAAAAATTACATTTATCTTTCTTTTCTTATTTAAAAATCAAATTTCTTTAATCAAAAACTATTACATCTAGTGCTATTGCATCTGCCAAAAGGTCAAGGTGTCTTGTTGCAACGATATAACCATTTTTTATTTCATTTTGGGCTACCCATCGGTTTGACGAGGAAAAAAGACGTTCTCTTTTTATTCTTTTTTCCAATTCTTCAACATCAAGTTCAATTTCTTCAATCTCCTGTGTACTATTATGTTTTGTCATTAAAATTATTTTTCGTACTAAAATCCTATTGCCAAATCTTTGAGAATAATCACGGGCATTCTCGTCTATGTCCTGTAACTTGATTTTCATCTGATATTTATTTAATGCATCCCTACTAGTCAACAGTCTTTCATCTACAAAACGATCGTAACTCAATAAAAATAAAATAAGCAAATAGATATATTAATTAATATATTAATTATTCACAATTTCGAAGCGATAAAATATTTTTTGATTAATAAATCCACATTTTTTCATTCTTACTTTTTTTCCTTCAATATTACCAGCATTTATTTTGTCTTGATCTAAAGATCCAATAAGTATTACTTGATCTAATTGTACTAATATCATTATTGTATTTGCAGTATTATTAGTAAACTTATCAAGAAAAAATTCTAGTATTTTTCCTTTTTTGTTTTTATAATCTTTTAATGAAAGATTATTCAAACATAATCTACAATTGTCTGCAGGAGGCCAAATTGTCTTTCTACAGTTCTTACAATAAGGAAGCACAAACCTTCCACTCTTTATATAGTCCATAAATTTTTGATGATTATTTTTTTTTGTATGCCGGATTTTTTTGTTTAGGGTCAAGGAAAATGTTATAATAGGCTAAAAATTTAGCCCTCCATAATGAGGACTGTCCCTGAAGTTCCGGCAGCAGCTAAGTTATGGACAACTCCTATATGAGGAGATTTATTTAATTTTAAATTATGACCTTTTCTCCCTAATTGTTCAAAAATTTCTACAGCTTGTGCAATTCCAGTGACTCCTATTGGATGACCACATCCAATTATCCCTCCCCTTAAGTTTATAGAAATTTTGTTTTGATTAACAAATGTTCCTCCCTCCCCTTTATTGACAAAACCCAGATCTTCATATCCAAGTATTTCCAAGATAGAGAAAGCATCATGAATTTCTGCTATATCCACTTCTTTAGGGGAAATTCTAGCCATTTTATAAGCTTGTTGTGCTGCCATTCGAGCAGAACCTTCGGCAAAAATATCTGTAATTGCATTACTAAAACTCGCACAATTGGTTTGTTGACCAATTCCTTTGATTGATACTGGAATCAGTTCACAATTTCTTTTATTTGATGTTATTTGAGATTTGAAAAATGAAAACTTTTCATCTGCGATAAGCAAAATTGAAGAACTACCTTCACAAATAGAACAACATTCCAATAATTTAAGTGGTTCAACTAGTACTCTTGAATTTAAAACTTGTTCAAGCTTTAGAGAGTTAGACCTATTAATGGCATTTTTGTTTTTTTTTGCTTTAAGATAATTATTAACAGGAATTTGACAGATTTGCTCTTCGGTTGATCCATATCTTTTCATATGAATTTTCTTAAATATTGAACCCCAAAATATTGGTAGATTGTATTGGCCCCTTGAATAATCATTTGAAAAAATTTTTCCTAATGTATTAGATTTTTCAACTCCTATAATTAAGGCAGAATCACATAAGCCTGAGGCGATATAAGAAAATGCAGAAATTATTGCATTAGTACCAGAATTACATAAATTATCAATTCTGTGTGAAATCTTTGGTCTCACCCCCACTATCTCCGCTATTACACTAGATAAGTATTGATCCGTGGAACATGAGGATACTATTACAGCGTCAATCAAGTTTCTGGGAAATCCTGTATCTTTCAATAACTTTAGCGCAGACTCTAATGCAATATGAACAATATCGATATCTGTTCCTTTTCTAAATTCACTTGTGACACCTCCAATCACTGAAACTTTTCTCAATTAAAATGTAGAGATTAATTCCCTAATTGAATTTTCTGGATTGTTTCCAACCGGATTTATTTGGAGTATTGGTAAAGATATTCCACTTTCATTAAATTCTCCTAAAGACTTGATACAATCATCTCTGGTACCTGATATTGTTAAAGACGTAAGCATCTTATCTGAAATAAAATTATGTACATTTGAAAGTCCATTCTTTTGATATTCTTCAGTAATATTCTGTACTTCTATTTCGAAACCATTTTCCCTTAAAAATCTATTATAGTACTTTCCTATCGCCACATAAAAGGCTAGAGTCTTTGCTGCTCTTAATCTAGCCAACTCTGGATCCTTATCGGAGACTGCAGTAATAAATGCACAACAAATCTCAAATTTTTTATTACTTTTGCTTTTCAATTTGTTTTTGATATGTTCAACAGCTTTTGGTAATTCATGTTTAGGTCTTAAATAAAGCAAAACACCGTTAGCTAATTCACAGGAAAGATCTAACATTTTTTTATTAATTGCTGCAGTATATACTGGAGGATCATCTCTAGGTGGTTTGAATAATATTTTAAAGTCATTAATTTTATAATATTTTCCATTAAAAATTACTTTCGATCCCTTCATAACCAATTTAATACAGTGGATGTATTCACTTAGTTTTTCAAATGGATTATCAAATTTTATTCCATGCCAATTTTCCACCAATGCAGGAGTGCTTACTCCTAAACCCAAAACTGATCTGTTATTGGATAATATATCTAATGTTGATATTCCCATCGCCACTGTAGCAGGTGTTCTAGAATGTATACTTATTATTGCTGTACCAAGTCTAACTCTTTTTGTTACCTGTGATAATGCACCTAATGATACAAAGGCTTCTCTTCCCCAAGATTCTGGTACCCATAAAGAATCTGTATTTTCTTTTTCCTCTATTTTTTTGGCAAATCTTAAAATAGTATCAATTGATAAGAGGGTACCAATATTATATCCTATTCTGGAAATATCTTTCATACTAAATTTGATGTTTTAAGTTCCTTTTCAGCTTCATCTATATCTTTATGAGAATCTATTGATCTCCAAAAATTATCATTAAATCTCATCCCTTTCAATTTTTGATCATTAGCCATAGCAGGAAGTGCAGTAACTTCTATGTTTCCATTATCAGGTAAATATTCAAATACATCTTTTGTAAAATAATAGACACCTGCATTGATCCATTTGTCAGGAATTTCAGGTTTTTCATCAAATCCTATTACATTAGATTCGCTATCAATATTAACTACTCCATAGGGGCTCCTCAGAGGAACAACTGCAATACTTGATATTTTATCTCCACATAATTTATGTGGATTAATGTTTGTTAGTATATCACCATTTGTCATAAAAAATCCATCATCAGTTGATGAGTTTAAAAGACTTGACGTATTTTTTAGAGCTCCCCCAGTTCCAAGAGGATTATCTTCTACTATGTATCCAATATTAATACCCAATTTATTACCACTACCAAGATAATCAATAATATTTTCTTTAAGGTAACCAACACATATAATTATCTCTTTAATATTATGTTTTTTAAACCATTTAAGTTGCCATTCAATTATTGGTACATTTAGTACCTCTATCATAGGTTTAGGTCGATCATTTGTTAAAGGTTTTAATCTTTTCCCTAACCCACCGGCAAGTATAACAGCTTTCATCAAAATAGAATCACGAGGCAGATTATTAAAGATTAATGAATTAAAAGTATATAATATTTTTTTATATAAAATTTAAATGATATCTTTATATAATGTTTTTTTATTCTCACCTAATAAATCATTAGATGAGGTAACATAACTTCTATAAAATCATTTTTCCTACTCAATAATATTATAAAATTAATATGTTTTGATAAAAAAAAATAAACGCCGCTGATCAGACTCGAACTGATGACCCACTGGTTAACAGCCAGCTAAGCTCTAAAGCGAATATCGCTTTAAATTTGCTCTACCATGCTGAGCTACAGCGGCATTCAACTATCATTTTTTTAATCAAAATAAAAATGTTTTCTTATTTCAATAAAACAACTTCTATTCTCATTTCATTACAATAAAAAATTTTATAAATCTTGAGAATGATTATCTTAACTCAATTTAAAATTTAAAGATTAAATGAGAAGAAAAAGAGTTTAGTAAGTATTACATTAGGACATTCCATCTTCTTTGGCATATAGATATACACCATCCAAAAAGACTCTTTGATCCTTATTTTTTATTTTAGTAGAAGATTCAATATTTGTAGCTGTTTGAGAAACATCTTCTAAGCTAGGTCCTTTAACTATAACATCTTCCCCAGTTACTACGACTTGTGTTAACCCAACAATTTTAGATATACGCATAGATCTTTCTCCAAAATAATTTTCAACAATTACTTTTTTATCTTTGACTTTGACGGATATTGGAAAGTGAGAAAATATTATTTTGAGTTTATAAGTAAATCCGGTTTCTACTCCTTTGATCATACTAGAGATAATACTTTTTACGGTATTTATTAAAGCCAAATCCTTTCTTCGCTGACCAGGTGGATGAATAATAATCTTGTTATTTTCGAAAACTAATGTTATAGGTATTTTGGTAAAATCTTTAGAGATTTTCCCATTTTTACCTTCAACAATTATGGTGTTTTTCTCCTTGGTAACATTGACATTTTCTGGAATTATGACTTCTCCAGACTGATTAGCGGCTTTGCTAGTAGACATAACCTATAAGAACACCTCCCAATCCTTGACTTTGAGCATCGGTATGAGACATTATTCCTTTACTTGTTGATACCAATAGTATTCCAAGATTGTAGGCTGGTAAAAACTGTCTTTCCCAATTTAGAAATTCATTTTTTTTCACCCCATACCTCGGAGTGATAATTCCACATTTGTTTATTTTAGCTAACAATTGAATTCTAAACTTGCCCATTCTATTGTCATCGATCAATTCAAATTCTCCAATATATCGATACTTTTGCATAACTCTGAGAATTTCACTAGCAAATTTAGAAGTAGGTATAACTAAACATTCTTTTTTTCTTCTCATTTCGTTATTGTATAAAGTATTAAACAAATTTGAAACAATATTTAATGATGGCATTAGAGGTTGGTCTCCAATAATAGGTTAATTCTATCCATCCTTAGCATACTTTTCTTATCTATTTTCTTTAGTTCTTTGCTATCAATATATATTTTATTCATATTTCTTAAATCCTATATTAATTGCTACATCTCTAAAACATTGTCTACAAAGCATTATATCATATTTTTGAATTAGTCCATTAAATGCTCCACATCTTTTGCACCATCTTGTTCCTTTACCATGGGGAACCTTTTTCCTACCTGTTTCAGAATATTCACGTGGCTTTGGCATTATATCGCTTCAACTCCAAAATTTTGTTGGAAGAAATTTATTGATTCTTCTTTTGTTATTCTGTGGTTCTTACCGATTTTATCAGGATGTCTTTTCTTGGAAATTCTATACCCAGGTCTTTTCAAAGATATACAAACATCCATTCCGAAGATCCCAATATCTGGATTGTATTTTATTCCTGGAATGTCTATATGTTCTTTAATTCCAATAGAAAGATTCCCATTATTATCAATAGAACTTCTTTTAAAAGAATTTGATTTGGCTAGAAAAATTCTCTTCAAGAAGTCCAAGGCGTTTTGTCTTCTTAAAGTCACCATTGCACCAATTGGTTCACCTTTGTGAATACCAAAATCTCTGACAGACTTTTTTGCTCCTCTGGGACTAGGTTTTTGCCCTGTCAATTCCGCCAAGGCCATCTTAGCTCTTTCGAAAGGATCTCCTGATTTTCCCACTCCTATATTTATTACTATTTTTTCAATATCTATCCTTTTCATTTTTTCAGTTGAATTGTTAATATTTTCAGACATCATTCATTCACTTTTATCTTTGGATTATTATTATTAGGGTCACTAACAACCATAATCATATCAATCGGAATTTCCAATAATCTAGAATCTACACTCATTATTACCCGTTTAGGAAGAGAAAAGGTCCCTTCTTTTATTTCTTGTATTTTACCGATGCTACCAGCATTATCACCTCGTGTCAATATAGCAAGACAATCGGATTGTAATTTTAGAGAATCAATAATTTCTAATTCAGGAACTTTTACAAGACATGTATCACCTACCGAATAAATAGCCTCAGAAAGAATAGTTTTACCGTCATGAAAACCATATTGAATTTTGTTACCTTTTATAATATTCTTAGTTTTTATCTTTAAAAGTTTTAGTATCTTTTCATTATCATTTATTTCTATTGGATCTAATAATAATGAATTCTTTGGTACTAATCGATAAATCTTTTGAGACGAAATTAACTCAATTGTATCCATTAATCCTATCGCAAAGTGAATATTGTATCTAATTACATTATCTACTTTGACTTTACCTGCATCAACAATTTTTTTGGCCTCATGCATATTTTTTGTTACTTTTAATATATCACGTAAAAGGACACCTAGAGAATATGAATATTTTTTTGAATGTGTCCCTGGATGAGTCCTTAGAATGAAACGTCCTTGTTTTCTGTTTATATCCCAAAAAACTGGAGCTAATTGTCGTTTTACAGTGGTTCTTCCTCCTTTATTTGCCATTCCTTATTTCCTCTCCATATAATACATTGATAACATTTTATTTTCTAACACCATCATAAGCAGACTCTCCCTTATTATCTTGACTAGAATTTGAATTTATTATATTGTTTTCTCGTGGTTTAAGAACCTTTTTAACATTTAAGTTTTTTCTAATTCGAGTTTTGGTCAAATGAGGTTTAATATTTATCCCTTTCTTTTCCCCAGGCTTTGCTGATTTAACTTTTCTAATAACATTCGATCGATTCTTGTCGTGCAAGTTTAAAGAGGTAATAATAACGTTAGAAGAATGAATTTGAACTTTCACTTTACCTCCCTTGGAAGCTTCTCTTTGGATGCCTTCAATAAAGAGAGTTGACCTTCCTGTCTTTACTTTCTCTACTTTACCTTCGACGTTTTTGTATTCTCCACGTAATACCTTTACAGTATCTCCTTTAATTACCCGTGCATTTCGTTTATTGTATTCACTTCGTAAATTTTCTGTAAGAGGTGAACGAATATGTTTATCGAGTTTGTGCTTTTTTATATTTAAAATAGTATTTTTATTTATCATAGAAACCACCATAATTTAAACAATTGATGAAGCCAGATTTGCTATTCTTGGCCATTTTTCAGCTGCTTCAGCAGCAACAGGACCTTTTATGTCAGTTCCTTTAATTTCCCCTTCTGGAGTTACTAAAACAGCAGCATTGTCTTCAAATGTAAGTCTTATACCACTCAGCCTCCGTATAGGATATTTTTGTCTGATTATGACAGCTCCAAAAATCTGTTTTCTTAACTGTGATGGACCCTTCTTAACAGTAACAGTTACTAGATCCCCTACTGCACCTGAAGGCATTCTTGAATGTCGACCTTTATATTTCGTTACTTGAACAATTCTAAGGACCTTAGCACCGGTATTATCAGCACAAATAAGCTCTGCGGTAACTGGTAGAGCCCTTGTAATATAGGGACGAAACTCGGAAGCACCTTTGGCTGAGACTGCTCTTGACTTAGATGCCATCTTTATTCTCTCCTTCTACGACGACAAAAGATACAGTTTTCGAAAGCGGGCGACATTCGGCTATTTTGACCTTTTGTCCTTCAACCGCATCAATACAATCAGGAAGAAAAGCATGTACTTTAGATTTACTTCGCTCATATCTTTTGTATTTTTTAACCAACCTGTTATAATCTCTTGAGACGACAATCATCTTAGCAGATTTATTGCTTTCTACAATGCCTGAGTATAATCTACCCCTGACTGGTAAACTACCATGGAAAGGACAATGTTGATCTTCACAAGTTTTTTTGGGAAGTGAAACCATAACTCCAATATCTCTAACCATATATCATTATCATCTCTTTATCTTTAATACTCTATCTTCTGGTCTACCTATCAATTGGTTACCCTTTATAAAGCAAACTGTTGAGGGAAGATACAGAATACATTGTAAAATAATTTTTTTTGGAATTTTTTTAATACCATTATTAAGTGTTCTCACAATAAGCATATTTTTAGTCTCAAAAATGATTTTACCAGAGATATTTTTCAAGCTAGTTTGTGAGGATTCTGATATCTTTATTTTTAATCCTATCCATTCGTGAAAAAGAATATTTTCTAGTGCTCTCATATCTCACTTAACTCTTTGTTTGACATTTCTCTCATTGATGAGTGTTAGAATCCTTGCAATATCCCTTCTAGCCCATCGGATACTAGAACTCTCCTTTTTTAAGGTTCCTTTTGCTCCTTCTGATCTTAATTTAGCAAGATCAGCTTTCAATTCTAATAACTTGTCTTCGAGATCATGATCATTCATTTCCCGGAGAGTTGATAACTTTATTCTACTCATTTGCTATTCACTAGCACACTCCCTTTTTCCTTTACTTTATTTGGATTCATAGATTTATCTTTTATATCTTTGGATTTTGTAATTTGTTTTTGTTGTAGTTGTTGTTGTTGTGGTCTTTGCATATTTTGGTTATTTCTTTCCAAACTTATTTTTTTGGTACTATTTTCTTGTCCTGGATTGTGAATATCTTCTTCTCTTTCACCATCTTGATCTGATTGGAGATTACTATTTGATGAAGTGTCTTGTTTTGCAGTTTCTTGTTTTGCTTCGATAAGTTCAAAGTCAGGTGGCACCTCATTTTTTAAGGCAATTCGCAGTTGGATTCCCATCAAACCCATTTTTGTTAATACGTCAGTGATACCCAATTTGACTATTTTATCGGCTGCGTTTCCACTCTTGGGTATCACACCTGAGGAATGTTTTTCAAAATGTGCTCTTTCACTTCGTAACTTTCCAGCTATAGTTATCTCTACACCCATAGCTCCAGCTCCCATTACTGTATTAATTGTCCACATAGAGGCTCTTCTAAATGCAGTACCTCTCTCCACAAGCTGGGCTATTCTATTGGCCATAATTTGAGGGTTTAACTCTGGAACTTCTATTTCCATGACTGAAATTTGAGGATTATTCAACCCAAATCTTTGCTCTAGTTTAGAAGTAAGATCTTTTATTCCTGAGCCTTTTCGTCCTATCACTAATCCAGGACGGGTTACGTATAATGTTATTCTTGTTCCAATAGGAGTCTTTTGAATATCAACTCCTCCATAGCCTGTTTCTCGAAGAGTTTCTTTTAGATATTCGTCTAGCTCCATATTCTTATAGTTACTAGACATTACGTTTTTGGCTGCATTCATTCTGTTACTACGCCTTCTTGTGCGACCATTTCAACATGTACAAGTGTGTCAAATTTGGGACTTGCTCGACCCATAGCACGTGGTGTAAATCTTTTTAATCGTGTCCCTTTATGTACAACAATATTAATGATTTTTAACCTATCCAGGTCCATGCCTTTGTATTCTGCATTACTTTCTAAATTATCTAAAAGTTTCAAAAATTCATGAGTTGCCTTTGATGGAAAGCGACCAGCGCTGAATCCATCTCGAATATTTGACCTGTGAGCAACTTCGTTATTGTATCGTCGAAATGGTACCGCTATTTCCTTACGTAATACTGATTCTAGATAATCTCTAGCTTTTTCAATCGAAAGATTTGTAATTGCTAATGCAATCTCTCGTGCATGTTTATGAGAAATATCCTTTTCGCGAAGAGCAGACCTTACTTGTCTACTTTTATCAAAATTTTGATATGCATAAGAATAGTTTGGCATAAATCACTCACTTTAACGGAACATACAAACTAGATCTTGATGAACCCACACCAGGTGAGCCATGTTGAACTCTCTTATTTGTAATAGCATATTCTCCTAAATAATGTCCTACCATTTCTGATTTAATTGTAACATCAAAAAATTCTTTACCATTATGTACACTAATAGATAGACCTATCATATCAGGCAATATTATCATATCCCTAACATGAGTTTTCAACTTATTCTTTAACTTTCCATCACGTGCTAGTTTAATCTCTTCTCGCAAGGTTCGTTTTTGATCATTCATATATTTTCCTACCCTTTTGTTCAAGGATCTGCGTTGTCTTGCATTTAATAAAGGTAAGAGTGACTCTATTGATATAGATTTTAATTGATCTTGATTGTAACCTCTAAACTTAAATTCCCTAACCAATCTGATATTATACCTCTAGTGGCTTATTTTTAAATCTACCGAGAAAATAAAAAATATATATTTTCATATTCTTAAACCAATCCGAGCTTTGTTGCTAGGTCTCGAGCAGAATCTAAATCCTTGAATTTGGCAAATGCTTTTTTTCCATCTATGGTTCTGGCAGTGTTAACTTCAATTATTTCAGCTTCATATAGATCATGTAATTCCTGTTTTATTGATTTTTTATCTGCTTGTTCGTCCACAATAAAGGTTAACTTTTTTTCTTTTTCAATCAAATTGAAAGATTTTTCTGTAATGTAAGGTTCAATAATTAATGGTTTTCCTTTTTGCAATTGTGAATTTTTTCTTTTTTGTTTCGATGATCTTGCAGATTTGAGTGCAAACAAGTTTTTCTTCATTGATGACTCATCTCAAATATTGTATTTGATGTACATTTTAAATTTGAAAGTTCTTTAATAGCATTTTCAGAAAAAATCGTCAATCTCACTGGTTTAGATCCAGGAGCTAAATCTAGGACACTAACTGATTTAACAGATTTAACTGTAATTCCAGGAAGCGAATTACTCAATCTGCCTATCTTTTCGTCATTTCCGACGAGTATTAGTACACTTAATGCAGATCGACGATTAAAGCTGTTTTTGTGGAAGGATTTATTTCTTCGAATAAATGTACGTTTTAAATCTTCTTCTAGTCCCAAATTAAGCAAAATTTTTTCTAAATCTTTTGACTTTACTACTGATTCAATTTCGTTTGAAACAACAATTGGTAATTGTATTTCATCCTTTATCTTATGTCCTCGCCTTTTGATCAATTCACTTTTAGTTGTTGCTGCAATAGCAGAACATAAAGCTAATAATTTCTCTTTTTTATTTACCTTTTTGTAGATATTTTTCCATGAAACAGGAGGATGAGCTAGTCGACCATGCCTCACGCTTGCAACACCAGCAGCTTGTCCAGCCCTCGGAAAACCTTCACCTCGTGCTCTCGCTATTCTTGCAATACCTAATCCAGTATTACGCGATTCTGCACTCACCATCTGGCCAGCTGCAGGATATCTACCTTGTCTTTGAAAAGTATAAGAATTAAGATTATTGTAAACTTTCTGAATTACTTCAGGGCGATATGGAGTTTCGAAAACCGCTGGTAGGGTTATCGTACTTCTATTACTCCCATCCGTCTCTAAGATATTAATAATACTCATTTAGCAATTACCTCAATGACTTTAGGCTCAATAACTTTCTTCGTAGTATTTCTTATAGGTTGTCTCATTTTAACTAATCTCTTGGGAACTCCAGGGATTGATCCTCTAACTACAATATAATCAGTGGTAACTAATCCAAAATGTTTGAAACCTCCTGGAGGATTAATAGAAAGCTTAGAAGATACTGACGCTGTTTGAGAAGACCCATCAGATGATACCAATAATATTCTTTTATTATATTCAGTTCTTTGATGAAAACCTCTTTGTCCTTGCCTAGGTACAGAATACATGACCACTGCTGGAGATATAGGACCTAACGTCCCAAGAGCTCTTACACTTTTTCTTGATTTGTGTTGCTTTCGCTTCACACCAAAACGGGTGATTGGACCCTCAATACCTTTGCCTCTAGTAATTCCTGATACATCTATTAATTGACCATTTTGAAAAACATCTGATATTTTAATTTCTTTTCCTAGAATACCTTTTAAATATTCATATTTTGTTTTGTTATCTTTTCCTGAGACACCTATCTCAAAAACAAAGGGTTTTTTCTGAGATAGATTTGCTTTTTTGGGAAAAACAGATGCAATTGCAAAAAAAGAAGAGATCAAATCAAAAGACGATTCAATTGTTTCAAAAGATTTTTCATTATATTTAGTCTTAAATTTTCTCTCTAATCCTTTCGGGAAATCCTTAGAATAAGCATCGATAAAAGCCTTTTCTCCATAGAGGTCTTTTCTATAACATCTTATACCAATAATATTGATTGGCGGAGTTGCAATTACCGTTGATGAATTGTCGAGTTGTTTCCCAAAATTAGGAGTTTTTTCTTTGTCATCTATTGTTATGATTTGTAGTTGGCCTGCCTTAAACCCAGCAAAACCTAAAAGGGAAGTATTATCATTGAGTTCAGGCCAATTTCTTAATCTAGCCTCTTCACTCTTAGCTCTAACTCGAGGATAAAATGCAAGGCTTCCGCGTCTCGGCGCGCTATACTTTCTATGACCCATTGATACAGCATGAAAACTTTCAATCCCATTAATAAATTTATATCTTTAAAATAATGTAAAAATAGCTATCGAAATATAGCAATTTAAAAGAGGAAATGATTGAACATAGTTAAAGTTCCAAGAATTGCTTCTTCTAACCTTATAGTTTGAGTCTTTTGGTAAGGGAACATATTTAGATACATTGAATTTTTAGTCTTGTGGTAATTAGGATAAATTTCTTTGATACCTTTGCTAGGCGACCCAAAAACAATTAACAAATTTTCAAAATTGGTAATACTTTCGTTAAAGTGAGATTCCGCACTTTTGAATATTCGTCCATCCTTTGATGTAAATATAACAAATGTCTTTTGGTCAAGACTTTTAAAAAATTCTTCAAGTGAACCTACTCTCATTATACTGTATCCGAAATATAGGTTTTCCAAGTCTTTTGTAGATGCCCTTATGACTTTTAGGTTAGGATATGTATTAACAAACTTTACAACAACTTTTTCTCCATGACTCCCTTCTCCTAAAAATGGGATAAGACAATCCAATCCTACATCTACAAATAATTTATAACTTTCCTTCTTAAAATTGATGATGAGTTTTTGACCATTAGTAAATGTTTTTCTCTCCTTTTGTTGAAAAATGGAATTTCGGTCTTGTAAAACTCCTATTCTTATTTCCCCCATCTTAACATCCTTCAGTTTAATCTTGTTCTTATGATGAGGAGCTTTAATTGGCGGAAGAAGGCCTGTATATGATAAGTCAGCATTAATTGGATAAAGGGACTTTCTTAAATATGGCGGTGTATTCAAAAATTCAAGAATCAATTTAATAAGAAACATATCAGCATTTTTTCTTGTTTCTGTAGGATCTTTGTATATGATAATTTTTTCAACTCCAAAAATAGAAAATGCTCTCGCAAACTTTCCAATCTTTAATGTTTTCTCTCTTAGACCCTTTTCATCTGATAAGGAAGAATCAGGGATAGCGACGCAAATTCTACCTTTTATCTTCATTCGTTCACTAATTGATTTACCAATCCATTGAGGTAGTTATTTGCTCCAAAAAAAACATTTCGTAAGTTACCTTTTCTATCGACCAAGATTGCAGAAGGAGTACCCTTAAGTTTGTATTCGTCAAACGTCAAAGCAGAATATTTTTTATTCTTTAGATATTGTTTGATTCGCTCAAATAGTAGTTTCTTATCTGGCTCACTGTAGGAGTTATAGTTGTCGATATTGGATTCAATAAAATCAATAACGTTATTATCAGAAAAATCTTGAGTATTTTTACGTAATTCATCCATGGCGACAGGGAAAGGAATTTTATAATTTAGTTTATCACCATCCACTAATTGACCATATTGGCTTAGTGCGTTGAAGGTTTCTCCAATAACTTTTCCGGAAGATAATAGTAATTTTAGATTCTCTAATGTATTTTTATCATAATCTTCAAATGCAGTAGCTAATCCCAAAACTACAACATCATCTCTGCTATTATTTTTGTATATATCTACTGCATTGGGAAGGGCATACATAAAACATCCAGGACAATTGACTTGAAATACTTCAACAAGAACTACTTTTCCGATATTCTTATCAATGTTTGTGGGTAATCCTTGCACCCATTCCGAAACATGCAAGTTTGGAGCCTTAGTACCCATGGTAATGTCAATTACACCAAATAAATATAAACATTCGTTAGAAAATAAGTCCTATGATGATTTGTTTTGGGGGTTTGTAGGATTTTCTTTGGCTATTTTTGCGAACTTTTCTATCTCTTCCTCCCCTACCTTTCTCATAATTTTGCTTTCATTTTCGATCAATGACATCTTTATATGAGAAATTCCTGTTTTTTCTTCACTTACCATATTAATTGACTCTAAGGCGAGTTTCCCGGCATCTTCTATAGAAACATCTTGTGTATAATATTTTTCTAAAAACTCATTTACTTGATCACTTCCTTGACCTATGGCAATTGCATCATATCCAATAAAAGTACCACTGGGATCAGTTAAAAATAACTCGCCTCCAGTCGTATCCACACCTGCAATAATTAATGCAACTCCAAATGGTCTGACTCCAGCATATTGCGTTAATTGTTGTGACATGTCCGCAATATTTTTTGCCACAATTTCCACATCAACTGGTTCATCATAAATTAATTTATTACTTTGAGCAAAAAATCTAGCATGATCAACTTGTGCTCTTGCATCAGGGATATATCCTGCTGCAGCTACTCCTATGTGATCATCAATTTGGAAGATCTTTTGAGTAACATCAGAAATTTGTAATTTCCTGGTTTTTTCTTCAACTGCCAAAAGAACTCCATCTTTACATTTTATCCCTAAGGCAAGAGTACCTCTCCTTACTGTCTCAATTGCATACTCAACCTGATACAACCTTCCATCAGGAGAAAATACCGTTATAGCTCTATCATAACCTGCTGCTGCTGGTAACAATTCGATATTACTACTTCCCAGTGTTTAATTTAAATTTACCTTATTAACGCAGTTTCCTTACAAATTGGTAACTGATGAAATAAAGTTTTATGGTCATCCAAATGTTCTCGCTACACATCCGCGAACAATAGAAATAACAAAAGACAATTATCTGACAAAAGAAGGAAATTGTATTGTAGGAATCAATGCTAATAAGGCTTGTAATGATATAGACCCAAAATTACGAAACTTGATAACAAAGGATAATATTCCAATAAAATTCAAAATAATTGTTGGAACACTATCATTTGAAATCAACGGATTCGGAAACAGCAAATTAACGCTGAGCAATCCTCATGATATTGTGATTAGAACTAGTAATTATATATCCCCCAGAACAGCATCGATAAAGTGTAATAAAGCCGCAATTCATATACCCAGAGAGATAATATTGTTATTACAGGATAGTAATGCCACAGGATCCTTAATAATTTCTGCAAATGATTCTAGATAGAACATAGAAAAATCAATAAGATTATGTAATTTTATCACCAGTTATCATTTCATACGCAAGAATGTATCTTTTTGAAATCTTTTCTATTAAAGGAGAAGGTAATTTGGGAGGTTGAGGCTTAGTTTTAGAAGATTTCTGTTCATTAACTTTTTTCTTAAACCCTATATTTGTGAGCCAATCTCTTAAAATTTGTTTATCATAACTTTCTTGCTGAGATCCTTTTTCATAATCAACCTTTTTCCATATTCTATATTCGTCTGGGCCAAGAGAATCTCCCAAGACTATTTCTCCTTTTCTATTAAATCCAAATTCAAATTTTACATCTGCAATTAAAAATCCTGCTCGGTTTACAATTTTGCTCATCTTGAGATAAAGTTGTTTAGATTTATTTTTCAAAAAATCAAAATCATGCTGTGATAAAATATTAGAAGAAACTATTTCATTTTCAGATATTGGAATATCATGTTCGAAAGATTTAGTTGTAGGGTCGAATATTGGCGATGATAGTTCTGAAGCTATTACTGGATCAAAATTATGAGACAAAATTTGAAAGTCTGGAGAATTTTTCCAATCAATTTCATTGTTGTTATATCTATCGATTAGACTTCCATAAAAATAACCTCTGACCACACATTCGATTGGAATCATGGATAGCTGTTCGACAAGCATTTTATTTGCATCAATAGTTTTAATCATATGATTTTGGACGTCGAGATTATCAAACCAAAACTTTGCAAACTTACATAATACTTCTCCTTTTTTTGGAATATCTTGCATCATATTAACATCAAATGCAGAGATTCTGTCAGAAAATACAAATAACAGAGTATTATTGCTATTCTCACCGTTATAATATACATCTTTGACTTTTCCTCGATGCAATAATTTCAATGGTACTAAAATATTAAAAAAATATCTTTTTATAATTATCGATTATAAAAAACCATCATTAACTAAAATGATTTTAGATAATGCGAATCGCTATTTCAAAAATTACATAATTAGTTTAAATTATAATGCCTATATGTTGAAAGTTTATCAGATATTAATTATAGCATATACAACGGGTATATTATGGTTAAGAAGAAACCCCCTTTCACTAATTTTTACTGCAATTACTCCTTTTTCATTACTCTTTGTTTTATTTATTATTAGCGATGGACAATATACGCAATATGCCATAAGCGGAAGTTTAGTAATGGCTTTAGTTGGTTATGGACTAGCACTAGGGCAGGATATTACATATTATAAAACCGAATATAAAATCCAAGATATGTTTGTTGCCTCTCCTATATCGCCATTAACATATATGACGGGTCTAGCACTATCAGAAATTTTATTTGGATTTCCAGCGCTAGTTGTTTTATTGTTCTTGATTTTTTATATAGGAGTTTCCTTCTTGTATATTCCATTACTTATTTTTATAATACTTATTGTGTGGATCTCTACTTCTAGTATGGGTTTCTTTTTATCTTCACATATGTTACATATGAAAAATGCGACTCAGATAATATCTTTTGTTAATGTTTTTTTAGCTATATTACCACCTGTTTTTTATTCAATTAACAAGCTCCCCGAAGTTCTTCAATATGTTTCCTATATTGCTCCTACAACTCATGCATCCTTAATGATTCAATATGCTATGGGATTTGACACTCCTGAAAATTGGTCTATTCTTATTGGAATATCAGTTCAGTTAGTATACGCTATTGGGTTTATTACCTTAGCAAAAGTTCATGCATTATGGAGAGAAACTTAGATGGGGTCGAAATTAATTTTTAACTCGTAGGTCATGGTGGGATTTGGACCCACGACCTAAGGTTTACAAAACCTTCGCTCTGGCCAGGCTGAGCTACATGACCATGAATATCATCGATTTTGTATTATTACTATAATTAATTCTTTGCCAATAATTAAAATATATTTAAGTAGCTATAATAATCAGGAAATATTATTGACGAATAAAGAATTTAATGTTATCGTTACAATAGAAAACAAATCTTTTATAAATGACCCCGAAGGAGAAACAATTTATCATGATTTAATTTTAAAAAATCAATATAATAGTATTAAATCTGTTAGAACTGCAAAGGTATTAAAACTAATTGTAAATGCAAAAAACGCTGTGGAAGCACGATTGAGTGTAAAAAAAATGTGTGAAGATTTAAGAATATTTAATCCAATTGTAAGTGATTGTCAGATAAACATCCTGTCTGATAAATAATTAGTAAAAATATTTCAAAAGATTAAAGCTCTAACTTTTTGATCAATAGTGAAAATTTAATAATTTTCCACATTACTCTGAGATAAAAGACTTGAAGAAAGTGTATTATTCAAAAGTAATATAGTACGCAAATGCTTGGCTAAATCGGTTACAGTAATTATACCGACAACTTTGCCATTTTCTATGATGGGTAATCTTCTTATCCTATTATTGACCATTCTTTGAACTGCAACATCAATAGGAGTATCAGGTGATGCAGAAGTTCTGATTCTTGACATCATATCTCCTACTCTTACACTTGATACTTTTAATTCTTTTACACAAATCTTTTTTATAAAATCTCTTTCTGTAACAATCCCAATGGGTTGATCATCAGCTAAAACAATTAGAGAGCTTACTCCCTTTTCAGTCATTACCTGAGCAGCTTTTAAAGCAGTTTCATTCTCAGATATTGTGAGCAGATCTTTGATCATTATATCCCTTACAGATTCAATCATGGCAATGAAATATATTATAAAATTAAAAACCTTATAATCCTATCAATTTAAAGGTTATTTTTAAATTACCTTTTCTTCGATCCAAAAATATTAATCTCTAAAAATGTTTTTTTAGAACATTCAAATGCTAAAAATTGGAATTCCAGTTTTCCCAGGAAGCAATTGTGATAGGGATATTTATCATGTTTTAACAAATTTATATAAAATAAATACTGACTTTATATGGCATAAGAAAGACAAAATAAAAAATTACAACGCAATAATCATTCCAGGTGGATTTTCTTTTGGTGATAGATTACGAGCAGGAATCATCGCTGCACATAGTCCTATAATAAAAGAAGTTAAAAGACTGGGCAATGATGGAGTCCCAGTTTTGGGAATTTGTAATGGTTTCCAAATTTTGGTTGAATCTGAATTACTGCCTGGATCATTAATTAAAAATAATTCTCTTAATTTTACTTGTAAATGGACAGATCTAAAGGTTAGAAACACAAATACTCCCTTTACATCTAAATTTAAAATGAATGAATTATTTAAAATTCCTATTGCTAATGGAGAAGGAAGATTCATTTTAAATGAAGCCCAGTTAAAAGAGGTTAAAAAAAAAAATCAAATAGTTTTTAGTTACCATAATGACGATCCTAATGGTTCTATTGACTCTATTGCAGGAGTTAGTAATGATGCTAGAAATATTGTAGGGATGATGCCCCATCCTGAAAGAACTTGTCTAAGTGAGTTGAAATTATTTGGATTGACAAATTCAGCTATGAAAATTTTTGATTCATTAATTACATATATCAAAAAATAAGCTCATAAATAGTCATATCATTATAGATAGTATTTGGAAATACTAACTCAATCAGAATTAAAGTATCTCAAAAAAAAATTAAAACGTGAACCAAATTTTTTAGAAAAGGAGATTGTTGGAGCCCAATGGTCTGAGCATTGTTCTTATAAATCATCTAAAAAATATATCAAGTTACTATCCAAACAGTGGGAGAGAATTATAAAAGGACCTGGGTATGATGCTGGAATTATTGATATAGGTAATGGTGATGTAATTACCATACACATCGAAAGTCATAATCATCCATCAGCTGTAGAACCATATGGAGGTGCAGCTACTGGAGTTGGAGGGATAATTCGAGATATTATTTCTATGGGAACTATGCCAATTGCTCTACTAAACGCATTAAGATTTGGACACATCAGTTCAACATTTGATTCAAATGATATACAAACATCGATAGGAACAAATAATGAATTACACTCCGCTTCTAAATGGCTATTGAAAAATGTCGTAAGAGGGATAGCTGATTATGGAAATTGTATAGGAATACCAACAGTAGGAGGAGAGATAGAATTTGATGAATCTTTCACAAATTATTGTTTAGTGGATGTTGCAGCAATAGGACTTGGAAAAAGAAAGAATTTGATAAGAAATGTTATCCACGAGAATGATATTATCATCTTAGCAGGAAGTAGTACAGGGAGAGATGGCATACATGGTGCATCATTTGCATCTAAGGAATTGGCAATGGAAAATAGATCGGCAGTTCAGATTCCTGATCCATTTATGGAGAAATTATTAATTGAAGTCACTAGAGAAGCTATGGAAGCTAATATTCTAAAAGCTGTTAAAGACTTAGGAGGAGGAGGCCTTTCTTGTTGTCTTTCGGAAACCTCCGCTAATTTAAATAAAGGTTTTGACATTGATTTGGGTAAAGTTCCTCTAAAATATAGTGATATGGAGCCTGAAGAAGTCATGATCTCTGAATCACAAGAAAGAATGTTATATATTATGAACAACCGTAACTTTCAAAGTTTTGCAAAAATACTAAAGAAATATGAGGTACCCTTCGCAATAATTGGTACAGTTAAGAATCATAAAAACCTTGTAATAAATAAGAACGGAAAAACCATTGCAAAAATGTCTTCCCATTTGATTGCATATGCTCCGTTGTTGAACAGAAATAGTAAAAAGCCGAAATATATTGATGATTTGAGATTCAAGAAAATCTTCGTGAAGCTTCCACACGACCTGAATAAAACCTTTCTAAGTATGTTAGCTAATCCTACGATTTCATTCAAGAACTGGGTATTTCAGCAATTTGATCATGAAATAGGACTAAGAACCATTGTTAAGCCAGGAATAACAGATTGTGCTGTCTTAAAGTTAAATAATAATAAATTTTTGGCAGCAAAACTAGATGGAAATTCTAAAGCATGTTATCAGGATCCTTATCAAGGTACTTTATCCTGTCTTTCTGAAGCCCGAGCAAATATAATTTCCTCCGGAGCACACCCAATAGGAATCGTTGATCATCTACAATTTGGAAATCCTGAAAATCCTGAAATCTTTTGGACCTTTCAAAAAAGTATAGAAGCACTGATTGATTTCAGCAATTTCAATAAAATCCCAATAGTTGGTGGAAAAGTAAGTTTTTATAATGAGACTAAAATTGGACCGATAAAACCGTCACCAGTAATAGGAATGTTAGGCCTTATTAAAAATATGGTTGGTATATCTAAAATTCGTCCTACTCCGGGCGACACGTTATATATCATAGGAATAACGTCGGATGATATGGGGGGTTCAGAATATTATGAGTACTTAAATAGAGTAACGGGTGGAGGCGTGCCACAACTTGACTTACAAATTGATTTAATTAACTCCGATATGATTTTAAAAATTATTAAAGAACAGTTAATTAGTTGTTCTCACGATTGTTCAAAGGGTGGTCTAGGTATCGCGTTGGCAGAGATGGCTCTTGGATCTAATTGTGGAGTAAACATTGACTTGGAACAAGTGCCTAATACCTGTAAAAGATTAGATTTTCTTCTTTTTGCTGAAACTCCATCTAGATTTATCATTGGAACAAAAAATGAAGAAAAACTTGAAAAAGAATTTTCTAAATGTAAAAATTTAAAATATTCAAAAATTGGAAAAGTAATGGATTATGGAGATAATATAACATTTGTTTCGAAGAAAAAAAAAATCATAAATTTGGAAATGCAAATTGCAAAAAAATATTTTGAAAATATTTCCTCCATTATGGAAAACCATTGAACTAAAGTGATGAATATTAGTTTTTATTAAATGAGTCTTTGACTAGACATATGATTAAAATATTTTGATGGCATAAGTAAAGGTATATTGAAATGGTAACAGAAAATTGTGGAGTTGTAGGGGTGTTTTCTTTAGATCAACATAATGTAATTCCATTTCTCATTGATTCTTTACGAGCTCTTCAACATAGAGGTCAAGAATCATGGGGAATAGCCATACCTAATAAGAAACCATTCAGACAATTAGGTCTGGTTTCCACTTATGCAGATAATTTTAACAATATCATTAAAAATTATAAATCGAATGCTGGAATAGGCCATGTTCGGTATTCTACTTTTGGAAAGAGTACAATAGAGAATGCTCAACCATTAAAAGTTAAAGACTTGTGTATTGCTCATAATGGAACAATTGCAAATGTTGAGGAATTGGCAAATATGGTTGGAGGATGTACATTTACTCCTCAAACAATGAGTGATACCTTTATCGCTGCCAAAAGACTTGTAGAGCATCTTTCTAATAAGATGAATGTAACTGATTCTATCAAAATTTTAAAACAAGAGATGATAGGATCTTTTTGTTTCACCTTCATGACTGATAAAGGATATGTTTATGCTGCAAGAGATACCAAAGGGTTTCGACCATTGGTTCTGGGATTTCACAAAGAAACAAATACATATATTGTTGCCTCAGAATCCTGTGCCTTTTCTGCAGTAGGAGCTTATCTAATAAGAGACGTAGAACCAGGAGAACTAATTAAATTAAGCATGAATGGTTTAGAAAGTGAAACTTTTTCTTCAGATAAACCCCATGCCCATTGTGCTTTTGAATATACCTACTTTGCTCATCCCGTAAGTATTATGGAAGGGGTGAATATATATGCAGCTAGAAAAAGAATGGGAGAAATCTTGGGCAAAATGTTCCCAATTCCTTCAGCAGACTTAGTAATTCCTGTTCCTGATTCCGCCAGGCCTGCTGCCTTAGGTTATGCTCTAGAGACAGGATTACCCTTTGAAGAAGGTTTAGTCAAGGATAGGCATATCAATAAAGGCGCATTAAGAAGTTTTATCGAACCTTATCAATCTGACAGATTAGAAATAAATAAAGGAATTCTTCCGATCAAAGACATTATTGATGGCAAAAATGTGGTAATAATAGATGACAGTATAATTCGAGGTACAAGCTCCGCATCTATTATTCAGACCCTGAGAGAAGCAGGAGCGAACAAAATCTACATGATTGTAACCTATCCTCCTGTTCGTTTTCCTTGTTATGCTGGAATCGATTTTCCATCTATGGATGAACTATTAGCAAATCAAAAATTTCCAAATGATGGACAAAAAATTGGTCTTACTAAAAAAATAAGTAAATTAATTGGTGCAGATAAAGTATTCTATAATGACACAAAAAATCTTGCTAAAGCAATAGGAATAGCAGAAGAAGAACTATGTTTTACATGTTCAACTGGAAATTACAGTTCCCTAGGAATAACTCCAAAGTTTAGGACAAGAGAAGAAGTGAAAGGGGAATAGAGGTTCCTCTGAAAGCTTTAAGGCAAGGATAGATTTATAACGTAATATTATATCAAATGACTTCTTTTATTAAAGCTTTTGCCATAGATATTGACGGTACTTTGACTGAGAATGGTGGAGGGATTATACATCTTCCTGCTGTTCAAAATCTTAGGACATTAGAAAAATTGGGTTATAGAATTATTTATGTAACAGGCCGCTCTTCTGTTGAAGCATATATCTTATCTGTGTTTACGGGAACGACTAAAATAGCAGTTGGAGAAAATGGGGGAGTTGTTACTCTCAGTCCGAGCGAGCATATCATTCTTGGAAACAAAGAAGAATGTATTAAAGGATATAGAATTTTAACCAGAAAACTGGAAAATGTTAAATTAAAAAATGTTTTTGATCGAATGACAGAGGTCGTCCTAGAGAGAACTTTCAATATTGAATTAGGAAAACAAATCCTTCAAGAGGATAACCTTGGAGTAGAGCTACACGATAGCCAATATTCCTTTCATATTAATAATAGAGGCATCAATAAGGCGACGGGTCTTGCAAAAGCGTTAGATATTTTGAAAATAAAACCTTCAGAAACAGTAACAATTGGTGATAGCGAGACTGATATTCCTTTGTTCCAATTTTGTGCTTTTGGTATTGCCCTCAATCATGCTGACGATATTGTAAAATCAAAAGCAAATTATGTTGTCTCTCAAAATTCAGGAAAAGGATTAGTAGAAGCATTAGATTATATTGCTTTAAATTTTTTTGGTAAAAATGCTATCAAATGACTCTAAAAGAAGTAATCAACCAAATTAGACAAATTGTTAATAAAGCTTTATTGGATTTAGAATATGAAAAGATAGAATATGATGTTTCCGAACCGCCAAAAACAGAATTTGGTGATTTAACAACAAACATTGCTTTTTTACTTAGCAAAAGGATACACAAAAAACCTAATGAAATTGCTAAAGAACTTGTTTCCAATTCTATTAATTTTCAATTAAACAATATAGGAAAAGCTTCATTGATTTTAAATGCAAATGCTCACATATCTGGGCATATTAACTTTAACATTAATTATGCTATTTTCAATAAATTTCTTTTAAAAATGGTTAAGCAAAAAGACTTATTGTTACCACCTAGTGGTCTTAATAAACAAATAGTTATTGAACATACTAGCGTAAATCCGAATAAAGCTTTACATATTGGACACCTTAGGAATGTTATAATAGGTGATTCATTGTATCGTTTATTTAATTTGACAAACCACAAAACTATTGTATTAAACTATATAGATGATTCAGGTGTCCAAATTGCAGATCTTATTGTAGCCTTTAAGTTTGCTGGTTTTAATGAGAATGTACAGGAAAATATTAAATTTGACCAATATTGTGGTGAAATATATGTTAGAATGAATGAATTGTATAAGACCAATTTAGAGTTAATTGAAAAAAGAAAATTAGTTATTAAAGAAATAGAACAAGGAAACACAGAACTAGCTCTATTTACACAGTACATAGTTGAGAAAATTGTAAAACAACAACTTAAATCTTGCTGGAGGATCAAATCTCGATATGATTTACTTGTAATAGAATCACAAATTTTGTTATCAAAGCTATGGGAAAAAACATTTAGTTTGTTGAAAGAGAAAAATATCATTTATTATTCAACTAAAGGTAAAAATATGAATTGTTGGGTGCTTCGAGATGAACACAACGAAGAGAAGGTAATTATAAGAAGTGATGGAACTGCCACATATATTGCAAAAGATATTTCATTTGCAGTATGGAAATTACATCTAGTAGATGATCCCTTTACATATAACAAATTTTCTCTACAATGGGATAAGTCCATTTTATGGAAAACTATGTTAAAGCCAGAAAATATCGATAATTCCTTCCACCAACAAAGTGACTTATTTTTTATGGAAGATAGACCTAATAAGGTAATAACTGTAATAGATTCTAGACAAGCACGATTACAAAATATAATTTCGACTGTTTTAAGTGATATTGATCCAAATATTAATAATACATACATATATCTTGGTTATGAGACCGTTGCATTGAGTCCTAATAGTGTTCAGGATATTGGAGTGGAATTAGATAAAATAACCAAGAAAATAATTCACATGTCAGGAAGAAAAGGAATTTTTATTAATGTAGATACTATTTTGGATAAATTGCATCAGAAGGCATGTTATGAAGTCAGGAAACGAAACCCCGATTTCGATGATACTACTATTTCCGAAATAGCAGAAGGAATTGCCGTTTCAGCAATTAGATACAATTTGCTGCGACAGGATATCGATAAAATGATAACTTTTGATATGGAAGAAGCATTAAATCTTGATGGAGATACTTCATTATATTTGCAATACTCATTTGCACGTGCTATGAGAATTCTAGAAAAAGGGAATGGCTCTTTAGAAGAATGTATCAATGAAAAAAATGCGAATATAAGATGTGACCTTTTAAACCACACTATTGAGACAGATCTTATTAAGGAGATATCAAAGTTTAACATAATAATAGAAGAAGCATTAAATTCACTGAATCCAAAGGTTATAACAAAATATGCAAATAGAATCTCTACAAAATTCAATTCTTTCTATGAGAACGTACCTGTTTTAGGTGCAGAGCTAATTTTGAAGCTAAGCAGACTAGTGTTAGTAAAGGTATTTGTAAACGTTTTAGCTACTCTTTTCAAAATTTTAGGAATAGAATCATTTTCAAGAATATGAATATTCAACTCCTGTATATTTATAATAAATATTAATTGTGGATTATTTTAAGTAAATCATATGAGAATCAGTGTCGGTGACTATGTTTTGCTTTATCATACCATGAATAAGAAATGGCTTGTAAAAGTTGAAGAAGAAAAAAAGATGCATACCCATTTAGGAATTATTGATATTTCTTCACTAATTGGTTTGGAATACGGTATGGCAATAAATACTACTCTACACAAAAAAATTTACCTAATAGAACCGACTATTCATGATTTCATTATGAAATCAGAAAGAAATACTCAAATTGTTTATCCAAAGGATCTGGGATATATCGCTATAAGAAGTGGAATTCAGAATGGATCAAAAGTATTAGAAATAGGAACAGGAAGTGCAGCTTTAACAACATTTCTGGCAAGCATAGTAAAACCCGGTGGACATATTTTTTCATTCGATATTAATCCAGACTTTATGAAAATTGCAAAAAAAAATCTTGTTAAAGCAAAGATGGAGGAATATGTAACCATTACACAACAAGATATTAGACAAGGCATTAATTTACATGACTTGGATGCTGCAATTGTTGACCTTGGTGATCCATGGACTGCTGTTGAAGTAGCATATAATGCATTAAAAGGAAGTGGAGCTTTCATTGCTATATGCCCTACTATGAATCAAGCAGAGAAAACTTCAGTTTCATTGAAAAATAATCATTTTACAGATATAGAGTGTATAGAAATTTTAATTCGTAATATTGAAGCGAGGGAAGGTATGACTCGACCCTCTATGAGAATGATTGGACATACAACTTATCTTATCTTTGCTAGAAAAATCTTTCCATTCAATGCGGATGATAACGGCAAGTTAAATTAAAAGTATAAAGAAAAATAAATTAATTATAATTTTTGATTTATGTTATAATTTAATAATTAGTATTATTATCCATCATTGTTTTCATCATGTTATTTTTTTCAAAAGAGTGGTTATCCGATTGAGTCTTTCCTCCATGATGAAAGTTAAACATCATTTCTTCTATTGTCATATTTTTAACATTTAGTATATTTCCGGTTCCTACATCTGTAATTACTTTTGCTACTTCATTACTATCATTGAGTAAATAGATTACGTATACCAGATATCCATTAACGGGGTGAATGAATGCTGCTACAGCAGAAGAGTTATTACCAATAGTTAATTCAGTTTTATTAATAGCCTCAGACAAACTAATTTTAATTAAAGGGTTAAAAGCTTCCCTTAGGACCTTTGATATTTCTACTGATCCTGTCCAGTTAGAATTGTGTGGGTCAGAGCTATTTTTTTGTGTATCCATTGTTGTCATTAGACTAGTCAATTGTTGTGCTTGTACATCAACTGGTACGTAATTGTAGGCAAATAGAAATGACACTAAAAAAGCAGTACCAGCAAAGAAGGCCGATCCTTTCTTATAGAACATTCTGTTCATATAATATTAAAGAAAATGCAATTATAAAAATATATTATAGTATTCTAAAGAACTTTACTTATGGATATAGACTCATGGATATTAAAGTTTTCCAAGATCGATCCTGAAATACGTATGGGTTATGTCCTTTCATATTCACTTTTTTTGAAACCCTTTTTGACAAATATAAACCTAAGGAACCAAGGATCTTCCACAGTTTACTATTAGGTTTAGATAAAAATGAATCTAAAGTCCATTTTACTAAAGAAAATTTTGATGGATGATGAACTAAAATATAGTTTAACAAGTGATCCTTGGAAGCTGACAACATATAATAAGCGTGTTCAAAAAGTTCTTCCTTCAAAGCGAGTTCAGCTTTCAATATTTTAGATTTTCTTTTTAACATTTCTTGTAATATAGCATCTAACTTATTTTCAGATTCAATAGAATTTATGCATCTTCCAAAAGTTGTTAGAACATGAGAGTCACTCCCTGCTATTGATATCATATGATTATCAGAAGAAAACTTTTCTGCTACTATGTTTGAATAATGATCAATATTATTACTGTTAAATGTTTCAATCATATCACATTTTATTGCTTTTTCTCTAATTCCATTGGAAACTGCAAAAGGATGTGCTGCACAAGAAACAGCATTCTGTTTTTTTATTGCATCTAAAGTTTCATCAATATCCATGCCTGGTTTAATAGTTTCATATATTCCATAAGCCAAAATATGTCCTTTTGTATTGATTGTTATTTCTTCAGCAGGATATATTTTAATCCTTCTTAATTTTTCGTGATTATCTCTATAAGCTACCATTTGCTTATATCCATTCAATGTGTTATGATTAGTAATAAACAGAGCATCGATCTTTTTTTCATATGCTAAATACAGCTGATCTTCAATGGTAACGCCACAATCAAAGGGAATCCTAGGAGAATCATTCATATAATTAGAAAAAACGTTATGACAGTGTAATTCCATATTTAATAATTGAGTCGTATCTATAAACCCAATTTAATGGGTAATTTCTCTTATATATGACTATCTACGAATCTATATCAAATAGTAGCTTAATAACGAAGATTTTCACTACTCACAAAAAGTTGTGTTTATCTTATATTAGAATCATTTTTCCAGGATGCAAAGTTAGTTTGATCTCCTAAGGTACCATTTTTCTTTTATATTGTATGATTAAAAATACAAGATTTATTTATTTCAATCTAGTACTGTTAATATGGTTAGCCATAATACATTTTCAAAAATACTAGTACCTATAGATGGATCGGAACCATCATTTCATGCGGCCCAAGTTGCTAGCACTATAGCTAACAGGTTTAATGCAGAAATAATCCTCATTTATGTTGTAGTTTCTCCTTCTCAATATGAATATATTAATTTAACCGGTCTTGTTACACCCAAACAAATTGATATGATCATTGAGAATGCAAAAAAAGAGTCTAGAAATTGGTTTAAGAGAATAGAAAATATAGTGAAAGATGAAAATCCAAATATTAAAGTCTCTACGAAAGTAATATTAACAGGAGTTGCTGTTTATGGTGAAATACTACAACATGCTGAAAAAGAACATATTGAATTAATAGTTATAGGTACAAGAGGAAAATCCGGAATAAAAAAATTACTACTTGGTAGTACAGCGTCAGGTGTAGTAACATACGCAAATTGTCCTGTTCTAGTAACGAAATAATAATAATAATATGTTTTATCATATAATTCTATATTTAATTATCTAATAATTTGTAAATTATTATTAAGATAATTTTTTAATTCTTCCACTGAATACATAGGTAAGGAACATGTAAAATCTTTGCAGATATAGACACATTCCGTAAAATTATCACTATTTGTATTATCTATTTCTTTGCCTTTTAAAAGAGAAAAAATATTTGAGGACATTAATTGTTGTAATTCAAAAGATGGATATTCTAAAGTTAATGTTATACTATTTGGAATATATTGTTTCATAATCCACTTTTTCATTTCTCTTTTGTTGTAGTCACTTTTTTTATTTTGTAATATAATTATCTCTAATGGTTTTTTAAAATACAAATAAATAGAAATCAATAATTGACCAAATCCAAAAGGATTTCCTAATGCTGCTTTATAACAAGATTTGATAATTGATTCTGCCTTATCTAAGTAATCTTGGTTTTGAGTAATAAAATGAATACGTAATAGTGCATAAACTGCCATAGAATTTCCACTAGGTATTGCTAAATCATAGAAATTTTTTGTTCGTAAAATTAATTGTTCTTGATCGTCTGCAGTAAAAAAGAAACTTTTTTCATTCTCATCCCAAAAATGTGTTATCAGAGAATTTATATACTGAATGGCTCTTTCAAAATAAAAGGGATTCGAACTTACCTCAAAAACATCCAAAAGAGCATTAATATAATAAGAATAATCATCCAGATATCCATTAATTTTTGAAATTCCATCTTTATAGGTATGTTTTAATCTATTACCATCATACAATAAGTTGTTTTCAATAAAATTTATTGTTTTTTTCGCAAAATCCAAATAATCTTCCTTATCTGTAACTTTGTAGGCAGATACAAGAGCAGAAATCATCAACGCATTCCAAGAGGTTAAAATCTTATCATCTTTACCTGGAGCAATCCTTTTTTCTCTGACCTTAAATAAAATCTCCAAGGACTCCTTAAGGATATCTTCAATTTTATCTATTGAGATATTGTATTGTTTTGATAAAGTTTCTTTTGATTTAGTAATATTTAAGATATTAGTCCCTTCAAAATTACCTCCTTGACTTATTCCATAATAATCGCAAAACAATTCAAATTTCTCGTTATCTACTATATTCTCTTTAATTTCGTTTTTTGTCCATGTATAAAATTTTCCTTCAACTCCTTCAGAATCTGCATCTTCTGATGAATAGAATGCATATTCATTTTTTTCATTAACAAAAGTCATATTCCTTAATAAGTATTGAATTGTTGTTTGGATTAACGTTAAATATTGATTCTTTCCTGATGCTTGATAAAGCTCCGAGAACAATTGAATTAACAAAGCGTTATCATATAGCATTTTTTCAAAATGAGGAATAAGCCATTTTTGATCTGTAGAATATCTTGAAAAACCTCCTCCTATATGATCATGAATACCACCCCAAGCCATCTTTTTCGCTGTAAATTCTACAAAATTTAGAAACTGAGTATTTTTGGAATAGTCAAAATATCTGAGTAAAAATAAAAGATTTGTTGTATTAGGAAATTTGGGAGCTTGGCCAAATCCACCATGTAAAGAATCTGCAATTTGTAGAAGGTTTATCGCTGATTCATCTAAAATTGTTTTTTCTATTTCAGTATTCAAATTTTTGGTAAGAGTAGATGATGATTCTATAAGCGATTCCATAAGCTCTTGCGTTGCTTTATCAATATCTTCCTTTTTCTCATGATAAGCTTGATATAATGTTTCTAAAATGGTTGAAAATCCTGGGAGTCCATATCTCGATTGTTTCGGGAAATAAGTTCCTACATAGAATGGCTTCTGATCAGGAGTCAGAAATACTGACAAAGGCCAACCTCCATTCCCCATAGCGAGTTGACACGCCTTCTGGTATATATCATCAAGGTCTGGTCTTTCTTCTCGATCCACTTTTATACTAATAAATTTTTCATTCAGAATTTGTGCAATAGTTTCGTCTTCAAACGATTCATGTGCCATAACATGACACCAATGGCATGCACTGTATCCAATACTAAGAAAGATGGGTTTATTTTCTTTTTTAGCTTTGGTTAATGCCTCATTACCCCACGGGAACCATTCAACAGGATTATAGGCGTGTTGTAAAAGGTAAGGACTAGATTCCTGAATTAATTTATTAGGTTTATTATCTTTATTTATCATCAATTTTAAATATTATATTACGATCTTTTAATTGTATTTATTGTAATTATTAGCAAATAAAATCTAATTTATCAAGCTAAAAGCAGTTTAATATCTTAATATTAAGTAAATGTAATTTGGAGTAGCTCTATTTTTGTCCGAAGCCAAAAAGTGAGGAATTTTTACTTACTTCTGAGTACTTTTTTAATAAGTAAATTTATCATTTTTGATACGAATCTCCTAATTTAATAAAATTGCATTCAACATAGAAAAAAAAGTTTTCAATTAATGTTATTAGTATTAAATTATAAGAGTACCCATAACCATAATTTTTACTGATGATACTCCACATTTCTAATTTTTTATCATTTAATTAAGGTTATTACTGATAAATCTTTTTCGCAATAATTTATTACTTAGTAGATTTAACTCCAAGAATAATCATAACACTGTTCTATTGTCAATAAAGGTGAATGGAGTTGAATTATTTTTGAAAAATTTTGATAGCCTGTGGTGGACACACATTTTCACATGCTAAACAAAATATACAATCTTTTTCTCTGGCCATAAAAGGTTTTTTTTCAGAGCCTGGGTGACCAGGTGTTTCTAACCATTCATAGACATTCACTGGACATGCTTCAATACATGCGCCATCACCTATACAGATATCAAAATCTACAGCGACACTATCTCCCCATATTCCCAATTGTCCTGGAGGATCAACAGGGCCCCAAACACTAATACCTTTAAATTTGCCAGCTTTTTGTCGTTTAGATTTAAAAGAGGTATCAATAGGACCATCAACTTTGGAATGATCTGTTCCACTTCCTGTAAGAGAGATAGTTGTATCTGACATTCCAGAAGTCATAGTGGTTGCAGAAGGTGTATTTGGAATATTTGGAGCAGATCGTGTTGAACCGACTGAAACAGAAGATATTTCTTCAGAGGAAATCGATGCAGCAGCTGGAGGAGGCGGAGGATTTACATTTCTAGTTATTGGATTAAGGGCCAAAGGAGTTAATTGTGTAAGTTTATCAATAGCTTTTTCGAGGGATAATTTTTCGGTTTTTTGGTAAGAGGAAATTAACTTATCTCCAATTGAAGTATTTCGTATTATAGTATCAATAACCATTTTAGCATTGAAGTCTGCCTTTTGTCTATAATTTTGAATTCGGTAAGAATCACCAAATTTTTCAATAGGTTTAATTTGATAGATTAAATCAATAACTTCTCCTGTTACAATTTCTATTGTTATATCAAGAGGGATTGATAATATTTGATTTAGCAAATGATCTGTTTCTTGTTCATTCCAGTTATAGGTTACATATATGCGATCAGCATACCTGTCTAACTTAAAACCAGTTTTCTTTAACTCATTGAAGATATTGTTGATTGTTGATTCCTCAGTTAAATTTACTGGCAATCTAAAAATACCCATTTTATATCCATGAAGAGGATATACACCGCGTTTAGAAATTTCAGAAAGCATTATCCAAACCCTATCTTTTAAGAAAACAGACATATTTTTATTTAAACTGAAAAACCTAAAAGGGTTTCGATTTTAATCATTTAACCAAATCATTTCTTGAATGTCTTGGAAAAGTCTTCAAACAGCTATAATACCGATTTAATGCTGTAAATATGAAGGTTTTTAGCTATGATTATTATTTTCTTTTTGAAACTATACATCTATGTAAAAATAGTTCAATTCATTCACAATTATGAGTTTGTCTTTAATATGTAGACTATCCTTTTCCCTTTTGCCAGAATTGTTGAAATTATAAGCTTAGAAATATCATAGTAATTGTTGCAATAAGAATTAACTTACCTGTAATCTTATCCAATTTAACAATAATAAACAATTTCTATAGTTGTAGAATATTTCCTTTTTTCTTTGATTTGGAAACTTTTATACGTATCCTTAATAGTAGAATATATAAAAAATCAACATCAATAAAACTAACTATCATAAGCAGTATATTATTGTAATTTTAAAGGTTTTAATAAAAAATTAGGATTAAAAAAATTTTATCTTTGTTCGTTTAAAAATACTTTATACAATTGGTCATTTATACTCTTTTCTATCCATTGTGCTATTACGTTTAGAGTTTTTACTATTTTGATGATTATATTACTATCGTAATAAGGCTTTATTAAATTAATAACTAATTATTGTGATAGATCACAAATGCAGTAGTAAAAAAATATTTGATATTATACTAACTAGACTATTCTTATAAAAAAAGCCTTTAGATTTAAATCTATAAAGATTAACTAACAATAATTAAACACTTAAATTATCAGAAATTTTAGGTTTTGATTAAAGGGCCGGTAGTTTAGCCTGGTAGAATACCTGCCTTGCATGCCATTTACGCAGAGGAAACGTAGGTGGTCGTGGGTTCAAATCCCACCCGGTCCATACAATTGTCTATCTTTAATTATCATTCGCTAATAACTTTTGAATAATCTTCTCTGCAATAACATTTGAAGCTAAATCTTGAGCTTCTTTAGTTTGAGCTCCTATATGAGGAGTACAAATAATATTTGATAATTGCAATAATTTTTTATTAGTAGATGGTTCTACTTCAAAAACATCCAATGCTGCTCCTGCAATTTTTTTTGTAGTTAAAGCATTGTATAATGCGTTTTCATCTACTATGTCGCCTCTGGATGAATTGATAAAAAAAGCAGTAGATTTCATATTTGAAAAAGTAGATTCATTAAACATATTTTTAGTCTCAGACGTTGATGGAACATGACATGAAATAAAATCAGAACTGGCTACCAAGGTATTAAAATCCGTGGTTATCATACCTACTTCATTTATAAATTCTTGTTTAATAGGAAAGGTATCATAACCTATAATATTCATACGTAGTGATCTAGCAATTCTTGCCAAGTTCCTACCGATGTTTCCAACCCCTACAATTCCTAAATATTTTCCTCTTAATTCAATGCCATTCAGTTCCTTTTTCATCCAATTTCCTTTCTTCATTTCACTATCAGCTAAAGGTAAATTTCTCGCTAATGAAAGCATCAATCCAATAACTAATTCACCAACGGCATTAATTGCAGATTCAGGGGAGTTTATTACTTCAATATTATTTTGTTGAGCTGATTCAACATCTATATTGTCAAGTCCTACTCCGACTCGAGCAATAATTTTAGCTTTTTTTGCATTTGAAATAACTTCATTAGTGATTTTGGTCCTACTTCTAACTACAATTACATCATAGTTTTCAACTTCTGATAATAATTCAGAGTTAGTTATGGAGGGTTTATCGACAACATTAAGGCCAGCTTTTTTTAAAATTGTTATTCCTATTTTGGATATTGGGTCACAGATTAAAATATTTCCAGTTATTTGCATGGGTAAAATTTTTTGAGATACAAATATAATTATTACTTACTTTAGTTAGAATTTAGAATTTAAGTAAATAAAACTAGGGTTTTAATCGGTGGAGATAATTTCTCCTCTTAAATGATCAACATAATAAGTTTTATTTAATGCCGGTAAATATATTTGCCATCCAAAATGATTTCCAGTAGTAATTGTCGGAGAAGTTTTTCCGACATAATTGCCTATGAAGTTAGTATCCTTTTTTGATTCATATATTTCACCATTTCCTTTTATATAGACGTATTTAGAATCTATGTTATTGAGATGGTGAGACGATAAGTTTTCATGTTTAAAAATAATGGAAACAGCAGTGTCATTAGAGATAGAGAGATAATTAATTGAAGATCTATTCAAAGAATCCATCATACCTAGATAAACTAAATAAGTAATTACAGATGCTATAGCTACCGATAATAGAACTCGCTTTATCATGCATTAAATTATTATTTTTATTAATTTATTTTAATTGTTTAATACATTTAATAATACAACTTTTTCATATTTCACTATTGATAAGCATTGAAGAAAAATTATATGCATTAGGATTTGAATTACCCTTACCTCCAAAATCTTCTGGTTCTTATATTCCATTAGTAGAAGTCAATGGTCTAATCTTTGTTTCTGGACAAATTCCTTTAGATACAGGTTCAAATCCCGTAACAATAAAATATCGAGGGAAAATTGGAAAAGATACAACACTTGAAAAAGGTCAAAACGCAGCAATACTTTGTACTCTAAATGCCCTAGCATTATTAAAAGATCATTTAGGAAGCCTTGATAAGATCAAGAAAATAGTCAAGTTATCTGCCTACGTAAACTGTATTGAGGCTTTTTCAGATCATCCAAATGTTGTTAATTCTGCCTCAAACCTATTGGAAAGACTATTTGGGGAAAAAGGAAAACATTCACGGATCGCTATTGGAGTAGAAAGTCTTCCATTAGGAAGCACAATAGAAATAGATTTTATAGTTTCAATTTAACATTACTTTTCCGTAATTATGTACTTTATATTTGAGAAAAATAATGATATCCCTTCAATAAAAGAAATTCTTATATAGCCTTTTAAAAGAGTTGATTATATTTTAACATGTATAGACAGTTAGCGTCGACCTGGACTAAAATGTGGAAAACAAATAGTGAGGAATTAAAATCGAGAGCTGTTGGCTGGAGAAAAGAGCTATCAATTCATAGAATAAATAAACCTAGTAGATTAGATAGAGCAAGAAGACTTGGATATAAAGCCAAACAGGGTATTGTAGTTATTAGAGCACGAGTAGGAAGAGGAGGAATGAGAAAGCAGCGACCAGTAGCTGGTAGAAGACCTAAGCATAGTGGAGTTATTCATATTAAGCAAGCAACAAACATGAGGTTGGTAGCGGAAAGAAGAGTTAATGAAAAATATCCAAATATGGAAATAATTGGTTCTTATTTTCTTTATAAAGATGGTAAACATTCATGGTATGAAGTGATATTAGCAGATCCAAGTCATCCGTCCATTTATAAAGATAAGGAAATGCGAGGAAAATTAAAATCTTTAACTTAATTTCAACCAAAAAAATTTAAAAAAATCACAATTTTGTGATAGCTCTAATTTGTTTGTTCAAGGAATATAATTCATTTTTGTCTATGTTCTTGTCTATAGTAATATAATAGACTAATTCATCAATATAAAAACTAATAATATCTACTTTTTTATTAGAAATAAAAATGAATTCAGTTTCACCTATGGATTTTTCATAGTTTTTTCGGATATTATAAATCATAGAATGAACAAACAATTCGTTCCTCATTTCTTCTGTTTTTAAAAAAGGGGTTATGCCAATTCTAAGTTGGCCTGCTATTGTTCTACCAAATTTGTTTGTTACACCTACATAACGAATTTTAGATGACAGTTCAAGTATTTTTTTACAGTTGGTTTTATATTGCGCATTTAATTTGGGGAGATTTTCAGCCATACTATACTTTACGAGGGACGATATAAAATAGTTTATGAAAAGGGAATGCTTATGAAATAAAATTTAAATTTAACAATTTATTTTTTTTGTAATGATGATATATATTGAAGTGCTCGTATTGCATCTAACTCTTTTAGACTTACTTTATTACTAGAAATATAATTACTGAATCTTGATATGTATTTTTCTTTTGAAGGAAAAAGATGGAAAGATTTCTTGATTATGTTCTCATAATTTCGAAAAGGAAAGTAAATTCTCTTAGCTAAATTGACCATCAATTGCTTTGTTTCTTTATCAATTATTCCTTTTTTCCAGCATAAAAAAATATTATATCTAATATCAATCATTGCTTCAGAAAGAAGATTATAATTGGAATCAAATGTTACGGCAATTTCATCGTCCGAATTAATGATATTTTTTTTAAATAATTCAAAGATTTTTCCTATACCTTTCATTCCAAATTTTTCTAATTCTACTGCGCGTAATGCTCCAATACTAGAGGCGCCATAAACTTTAAAGTTTTTATTATTGATAACTTGAAAAACTTCAATCGGAGAAGGGGGATATTCCTGAAGGAAAACTCCATCTATTAACACAATATCTCTTCTTTCTGTTAATAGATTTAAATTTATAAAGTCACCCTTTTTGGCTGGAGGTTTAAAGTCAGCGTCAATAATTTTTTTTGCTTTGTTTATCTCTAAAGATGGCCCCAAATAAATAATTGGTGAATTCATTTATAGGACTTCCTCGCTCTAAACCCCATAACAGACTTTGATATTTTAAATGTCTCAAGACCAGGAACTATAGCTCTCACTACTGGAATTTTTATTTTTGGGTTTGTTAAATTGACTATTATAGCCTTCTTTAATCCTACTTCTTTGAAATATTTAATAATAAGATTAATATCATCTAAAATATCTTCATTCTGATAAGTTATTATATCTGAAAAGTTAATTGTCTTTTGTGAAGACATAAATTGCCATGCATTTTTATCGTCTGTATTATTATCATTATAGTGTATTTTTCTTAAGTCATCTCTGGCTCCTTGAATATTTGCTGCTCTTGTTTGAGAAACTTCCGTTATGGCTCTTAATATTGCAATTCTTTTATCTGGGTGAGTACCATGTCCCTCAGCCAAATAACCATAGTCATGAGATATCCATTCAACACATGCAACATTAAAGGTAGGAATTTTAATATCTGTAGTGATATCCTTAATAATTAATCTAATATTAAATTTTTTGAATGTATTTATTAATTTAGTTACTGGAAGAAAATCTTCTTCTTCAGAAATTTTAACATCATGGAATATAGAATTATCATCTATAAATTGTTCTTTGGAAATTGGATTGACATGATATCCATGTGTTTGAAAATTATGATATATATTATACAAAATATGATATGGAATTGCACTTGCATGTAATTGAGCTAAGCTTATTGCGTCTCTTTCTATAACTTCGCATAATGCATGGCATACTGCTTCTTCAAAAACGTTACCAGAGGCTAGTCCATTAGTATGATGAAATGCAAAAGGATTGATATAAGGTGAGTTTGGAGTATATCTGAATAATGCTAATGCAGCAGGAACCAAGATATTCTCCTTATTAATAATATCATAGCCTTCTACATAATCCATTAACATATCATTTTGAAAATCAAAAGTAAGTGGTTCAACGAGCTCATCAGGATGTAATATATTATAAGATTGTTTTAGTTTATTAAAAGTTCCACTAATAAATTTTCTAGAATAGTTTGTAGGTAAGGAGGAATAGCGTTCGATGCTTTCCATAATTGCACTTACTTTCGCATGTTTTTTCGTAGGACCTTTTCCACTATATACCCAAATATAATCTTCCGTACCAGGTAAAACACAGGAATAATTAGGAATGTATAATTTATCCATGTATGTAATATCGGCAATTCTAGTAAGTCCAATTTTTTTACTTATCTCTGACACATGTTTAAGAGTTTTCTCAACCGGGATGACTCTAGATGTTCCATTCAATGTCCACTTCTTTTGACTGCGAAATATCAATACTAAAAAAATTATTTATTTAAGTTCTTATCAATTTTACTAATTCAACATTAAGATTATATATAACTTCAGTGTTTTTTTGTTTATATTGATTTCGCGACAGAAAGAAGCGGAAATAATAAGTGACATTCTGCTCAGGGCTGCAAGCGAACCTGACTTTAGAAACTTACTTATTAAGAATTCAGCGGAAATACTGGAAAAATACAATATTTCTAATGAAGCAAAATATATTATTAAGAAAAGCATAATTGATTTTACTCAGTGATAGGTGATTCACTAATCTAAATCAACTATTTTTGATGTGCCAAGGAATATTTTTGGAACCAGTTTCTAACAATTGGTTTTGTCCCCCGCCTCTGACTCACAACTATTCATAGATATAGCCATACACAAATGTGTATTTCTCCTAGTGCACTCTCTATAACGGGGTTCCCGAATACTTCAGCTAAATATTCGGTACTTAATATAAATATTAACCATTATTAAACAATTATGTATCAATATTTACTATAAAGAATTACTTTTAATGTTAAATTATATTTGGTATTTTATAGTCAACAACATTGAAATCTAAAAAAGGAACTTAACTTATTTTAGCATTCAACCTTTAATAAAGGTGATAAATTTAATTCAAATGCGGATAAAGGGATGTGTAAATTGAATTTAGTAATTAAATCAGGGTTAACTTCTCCGATAAAGCCTATTGTTTTACTTTCATATAATATCTCCGCACATCTACCTTTTAGGAATAAATTATTATTGTCATTTCTTCGTGTTATAATCTGCTTTCCAAAATTTATTTGAAAAATAGATTGTGCTATGGATTTAGCTTCTGTATAATTAGATTTGTTAGATGCAATTAGAACTCCTAAATTCCATTGTTCAACTATTTTATTTTTAAAACTAAATGTTTTTCCTATTTCAAATACTTTTTGAGGATATTCTTCATGGACATTGTAGGAAAGATTATTTATTAAAGATGATAATATATTAGTTCTAAGAAATTCATGTTCTTTACTTTTGCTTTCATTTACTTTAATTTTTTCAAGTAATTCTTTATTGTCATAATTAAATATACTAGAAATAGTTTGATCTAACAGAGTAAAATTCACCATCTCTAGAAATCCAAGCCCGGTTAGTGTCTCCTTTAGCTCATCAATTTTTTTAAAATATTCGTTTCTAACTCCTGGAGAGATTAAAAATGAAGGTATACTAGACTTAATATTATTAATTCCATATCCTATTGCTACTTCTTCCACAATATCTATAGAATTAATTATATCGTTCCTATACGGAGGAACAAAACATTTAATTTTTTTATTGTTTGTTATTGAAACCTCTATTCGACATCTATTTAAAATTTGTATAATTTCTTTAGTTGATAAGTTTAATCCTAAATATCTTTTAATAATATTTGTATCAACTGAAATTGCATTATCTTTAAGAAGTCTCAATGAAGAAAATGTAGATTTATCATCATGTATAATTCCAGAAAAAATTTCATAACCTTCATCATAAAGATAATAAGCAAGGATTCCTAAAATGCTCTTACATGTTTCTAAATTTGTACCTGTTATTTCTATTAGTAAATTATTACTTTTGTCATTTATTTTGGTGTTATTACTATTTATTATCGGAGGAAAGGCGAGGATTTGATTATTTCTATCAGCGATAGTAGGATATTGATGCATATTTTTTAATAAACTACTATATTTTTTTCCTACCTCGAGATCAGATAATATTTCTTTAAATTTAAATGGTTGAGTTTGATCCAATGGTATAAATGATGTATGTGCAGCTCTTGTATTATAGATTAAAGGAAATTCAATAGCATTAAGATCATGAATACCTATAGCAGCTTTTTTTCTTCCTCTCGCTATTCCGTTATGAAGATCTTCTTGCATAGAAATTAATTGATTGAGAATAAAATTATTTATTTTTTTATTCTTAGCAACAAAAAACAATAGTATTGGTCTTATTTTCTTTACCTGTGGATCTATCGTTATTTGATATAGTTTATCAGAAGAATATCTGAAAAGCGGTAAACCTACTGCATCATTTAGTAATCCCTTTAAAGATCGAAATATACCGGTATCACTTGAAAAATCAGGACGATTAGGATTATATTCTACTCTTATTTTTTCTTTATCTATTCCTTCAATATCTAATCCAAGAAATGGAAGCTTTACTAATATTTTTTCAATATTTTTATTTGGAAAAACACTTTTAATACGTGTCTTTAAGATATTTACAACTGGCATTTACTTAAACCTCGTAACCATCCAATTTTATTATTATATAATTCCCGTACATCTGAAATGCCATACTTTAACATGGCTATTCTCTCAATACCTCCTCCCCATGCTAAAACAAGATTTCTTATCCCTAAGGGTTGTACTACTTCAGGCCTAAGTATGCCCATTCCAAATAACTCAATCCATTTATTTAAATTATTGTTGAAGATCATTGACTGTAGGGATGGCTCTGTATAAGGAAAATAAGTTGGCCAAAATTTAATTTTTTTAATTCCAATCTTCCTATAGAATTCCGTTTGAATACCCATTAGGTCTCTTAAAGTTATTTGCTTTCCTGTTACTACTCCCTCGATTTGATTAAATTCTACTAGATGTTTATACGATACCTTTTCATTTCTGAAAACACGTCCGATCGTGAAGATTCTTGCTTCATCTGGTTTAGTTTTAGACAGATATTTTAAAGTCACTGGAGTAGTATGTGTCCGTAAAACCGGTTTTTTAGCGATTTTAATATTCCAAGAATCCTTCCATCCATGTCTGTGTGTATCAGCAATTTTTTTTATAAGGTTTTTATTTCCTAATTGAGGTTTGATTTTCTCTGATAAATAAAATGTATCCTGCATGTCCCTAGCAGCATGATCCTGAGGAGTAAACAAGGCGTCAAAATTCCAAAAAGCCGATTGTATATACTCACCATCTATTTCTACAAACCCAAGACTTGTGAAGGCTTCACGAATCTCATTAATCAAATCAGTCAAAGGATGTTTTCTTCCTGGATTCGCCATCGGAACTTTAGCATTGACGTCGATTGGACGAAATGTCAAAGTCTTCCATTTTCCTGCTATTAAATGCTCGGGAACTAATAAAGTAATATTTTCATCTTTCTGTAAATTTTTATCATTTATATTTTTCAAATCTATTTTAGCCTTAATGTTCTTTCCCAGTTCGGTAAAGGATACTTTTTCCTCGTCTTTTTTAAACCTAATAAATTTAGGCCTTTTTATTAGTAACTTAAAAAATTCTAATTCGGAATTCGTTAAATCTGCCTCTTTTAGATTTTTGGATGAAAAAATTTTGTTTAATAGTAACTCCTCACCACTTGCATTTTCAAAATTTTCAATTAGTTTAAAAGTTAATCCGTCTGTTTCAGAATTTGAAATATTTATCCATTTATTAGATTTAGCTTTGGAAATTGCTATATTAATTTCACTTTGGGACAACAATCCTTTTTCTAATATTGTTCTAATAGTTATATTGCCATCACTTACAGCTTTTACTAATCTTCTTTCAGGTAGACCACGTTCTATAGCATTTCTTCCTATTTCATCTAATGATATTAAAGTAGACGTTTTATTGGATTTAATTATATTTTTATACTTTAACCATTCCAATCCTCTTCTTATTTGGTCAAGGGTAAGATTACTTAATTCTACCAAATCGGTTATGGAAATTTCAGAGAAAGAATTGATAGAACTAATAATTTTTTTTTCTATAGGATGCAGTTCTTCTACATTGAGTTGGGTATTTTCCAATAACTCTAATAAAAATTATTTTTAAACGTTTAAACGTTTGTAATTTCATTATTTAAGAAAATGAACGATCCTTCCCATAAGAATATTGATACAAATAATATAGATTATTCTTATGATAATTCTCAAGATAATAACCATCTTATCGTTACACCCTGGGAAGTGTCTGGCGATTTAGAAGATAAAATGTATATTAAACTAATAGAGAAATTTGGAACACAGGCTCTCTCAGCAGATTTAATTGAAAAATTTAGGAAATTAACAGGAGAAATCCATCCACTTATCAAATCTCAATATTTCTTCTCACACAGAGATTTGGATTGGTTACTAACCAAATACGAGAATGGTGACCCTTTTTATCTTTATACTGGAAGGGGTCCATCAGGTTTGGTACATATTGGCCACATTTTGCCATGGTTATTTACTAAATACTTACAGGATAAATTTGGTTCTAAATTATTATTTCAGTTAACTGATGATGAGAAATTTCTCTATAATTCAGGAGCCACTAGAGAAACCATTTCTAAATATACTTACGAAAATATACTTGATATTATCGCAATAGGCTTCCAGCCGAATTTAACCAGAATAATTATAGACACTAAACATATTAATTATTTATATCCAATTGCAACTGAGATTGCAAAAAAAATAACTTTTTCTACTGCAAAAGCCGTTTTTGGTTTTACAAATACAACAAATATAGGTATGATTGGTTTTCCTCCTATTCAAGCTGCTCCTTGTTTTCTTCCTTCAATAATTGAAAAAAAACCGACACCAGTTTTAATTCCTGCGGCAATTGACCAAGATCCCTATTGGAGAATAACAAGGGATATAGCAGCAAAATTAGGCTTTTACAAACCTGCTCAAATACACAGTAAATTTCTACCAAGTTTGTCACGAATTTCGAAAATGTCATCTTCAAAACCTGAAACGGCAATATTTACAACAGATGAACCAGAAATTGTTGAAAAAAAGGCATTATCCTCCTTTACAGGAGGGCAGGCCACTATTTCGTTACAAAAAAAATTAGGAGGAAATGCTGATATATGTCCAGTATACGCGTACCTAAAATATTTTTTTGATAATGAAAAAGAATCTTTGGAACGCTATATTAGATGCAAGAGTGGAAATTTACTGTGTGGAGAATGTAAGAGTGATCTTGCCAATAATACGAAAACATTCATAATTGAATTTAAACGAAAAAGAGAAAAAGCTAAAGACAAAGTTAAAGATTTTATGTTTGATGAGAAATGTCCAGCATAAGAAAATTAAACAATATTTTATGTTTTGATAAATATGAAAAGGAGAAACTGACTAGTTTATTTTCGATACAAAAAGATGATTCAATTTTTGTAATGGATGTTGAAAATTTAATCGACAATGAGATAATAATTAAATTAAAAGATAAATCTTGTCATAGTATTACATTAAAGAATAAAGATAACGCAAATTCTCTTTTTATATTGATCAAAGAAATAAAAGATGGTAAAAGAAGATTTGTATCTTTAGAGAATTTAAGTTCAAATAACGAGATCCAAATAATAACAGAAACAATTTTGTTTTAATACTCAAGAAATAAAATTATCTACCTGTCTTATACCTTTTTATTGGATTATAATTACTAATATTATATTTTTTGTATTTAGTTTTTTTTTTATTCTGATTTGAATCACTTTCAGTCTCGATTTTTTCAAGTAAAATTTCCTGAATTTTCCTAAAATATAATGCAGTAGAATATTCCATTAATGGAATCAAATTTTCTATAGTTTCTAAAACGATCGGAATTGTACGGATTGAAATATTGATTTTAAATCTCATCCATAGAATCCGGTCTTGTTCGAAATGAATTTTATCTTTCAAATGGTTTCCTACTTTTTCAATAGATTGATATTGAATTTGTCGATACCAATATAGCAATACCTCAGGATCAAGACCCGAGCGTAAATTTCTAATACTTTTATCAATTTTAGCAGAAGCTAAATTAACAGGATTATCAAAATACAATGAACTTTCAATCTATTTTTAAAATAAAATCGCATTACTAAAAAAAAATTGTCCTCTTTATCATTTCCTAAGTATTTTTCCTTTATCATCAATTTCACCATTTCTTATTCGAGTAGATGATATAGGTTTTCCATCACTAGACTTTGCTATTTCAACTACTATAACACGTAATGGATTAAGATAGTTACTAATTCTGATTTGATTAATTTGCTTTACTTTCACCAATGTTTCTTCGCTAACTACAATTGCTTGAATTTGTGAGGAATGAATAACAGGGCCAAATTCATCTTCTAGTTTAACTATTGTGTAATGAGCATCTTTAAAATTTAGCGAAATATTTTTTTTTAAATTGAAAAGTCTCCTTAGATAATTGTTTTTTATATTCGAATTTAACTTGTATCTTTTTACAAATCTATCACTAGTGAGTCCAATAATGACATGGTTGCTGATATCAAAAGCAGTTGAAAGTAGTTTTATATGACCAATATGAATACAGTCAAAAGTTCCACCCGTTGCGACTAGATTTAACTTTTCCAAGAGTCTTTATCAACATATTTCATTAATAAAAGAAAAATGTAATATTAATAGGTTTATTTTTGAAAAATTTTGATAGCCTGTGGTGGACACACATTTTCACATGCTAAACAAAATATACAATCTTTTTCTCTGGCCATAAAAGGTTTTTTTTCAGAGCCTGGGTGACCAGGTGTTTCTAACCATTCATAGACATTCACTGGACATGCTTCAATACATGCGCCATCACCTATACAGATATCAAAATCTACAGCGACACTATCTCCCCATATTCCCAATTGTCCTGGAGGATCAACAGGGCCCCAAACACTAATACCTTTAAATTTGCCAGCTTTTTGTCGTTTAGATTTAAAAGAGGTATCAATAGGACCATCAACTTTGGAATGATCTGTTCCACTTCCTGTAAGAGAGATAGTTGT
>OBLS010000002.1_pt1 | contig 93541 bp, 108 predicted proteins | sample 1519901 | NCBI WGS metagenome assembly OBLS01 (sample SAMEA3113585, study PRJEB22503) | soil metagenome | reverse complement strand
GTAGGATACGGCATTGGCATTGCTGAGATCGTGGGTTCGAATCCCACCCGGTCCACTTCTATAAAGGTATCATTAAAATACAGAAATCCAACATTAAAACTTCAATTGTATTTTATCAATTGGGAAAGAAAGATTACAACAAATCTATTTGAAAGTAAAAAGGTAGTAGTAAAAAAGACTAAATCATTTACTAATCTCAGACATTTCATTTTAATTTTTTGTTTTACCTTAATCTCTATATTTTCTGGAAATCCATCGTGTCCACCTCAGATTGGACAAAGAATAGTAGAAAATGAAAGTTTTGAATTTAGAAGAAAATTGAAATTAATTGGTATTAATACTCCAAAGCTTTTTTCGATCTCATATGACGAAATAATAGAAGAATATATTAAAGGGGGAAATCTCTATTTTTATTTTCATACAGAAAAAATAAATGATCTAGCATTTCAAGCAGGCAAAATCACAGGAATGCTACACAAAAATGGGTTTGTATTTATTGATAACAAATGCCAAAATTTTTTAGTCGAGGAAAATAATGTAATAAGAATTGACCTTGGGTTCATTCAGAAGAGTGAATCAATATTTGCTCAAAGCATGGATGTGGGCAGTTTTCTAGCAAGTATCTTAGACTTAAAACCTCAAATATATAGAAAGGTAGCAAAAGAGTTTTTATCTGGCTATTTACAAATAACACATAATCAAATACCATACCTATCAATTATTTTAAGAAATATTCTAGCCTTAGGATTTGTTTATAGTCATGACAATATGATAAAAAATATGTTAAATAAGAGGATTGCCTAGATAGGTGGAAGTTCTTGCCTTTTATCAAATCCTCCAGACCCAAATTTGCAATAGAAACATTGATCAGATTGCATGTATGGTATTTTTTGAATACTGATAGCCCCTAGCTTTAAAGCAAATTTCGTCATGATTCTATGCTTTAAGGGCATAGAAGGTATAACCTCTTTAAAATATACATTATAATGATCAGGACAAAATTTTAAAGTTATTTGAGCACGATTTTTATTATTAGACTTTGACTCACTAAGATTCTTTGCGATACTAATTTGCTCTCTAATATATTCATGCTTTGGACAAGGGCAATCTCTTCCTAAAGGATGTTTATATGCAGGTGTATTTTTCCAATCAAATTCTGGAAAATTTTTTTCGAAATCATCCATTCTTCTCAGTTGTAATATAAATTCAATATCATATAAATTATAGGATAGATTTTATCTAATGAATAATGTAAAGAATAATGTTAACAAGTGATAAAAATATATATTTTATAAAATTATTACAGATTTAACGCGGCGTGAATAAAACCGAAGAAATTAATGCTTTGAGCAGTGAAGGTATCAATTCTAGAAAGAGTGATCATGAACAAAATATTGTATCACTAGAATCAAATCTTAAAACTCTTTTAGATTTCAAGAACTCATTACTTGAAGACCAGAAGAATGGAGAACAGGCAATCCAAGAACTAAATGAAAAAATAGAAGTTACAAAAAAGCAAATAGACGAGGAACGAGAAACACTCGAAGGACTTAGAATAAAATTAAAAGAAGTCAATGATGTAAAAGAAGAGGAATTCCCCAAGTTTATGGAACTTAAAGAATTGGTGTTAAAAGCTAGGAGTCAAATGAAGATTATTGATGAAAAATCAGTGACCAAACCAACAAGAGAGAGAACAAATATCAAACAATTGACTAAAACCCTTGAGCAATTAGAACGAGACATTCAAACTAAAAAATTATCTAAAGAAGAAGAACGGAAACTCGTTACACGTTCAAAGGAAATAGCTATTAAATTACATACAATGAAGGTTATGAATAAAAAAGAAGATCAATATAGGACAATTTCGTCTCAATATGGAAATTTAAAGTCAAAAATTAATGAAATTTTCGACAGAAGATCTGAATTTGGTAATAAAATTGGAGACTTAAAAAAAATATTAGATACATTATTGGATGCTAGAGAAAAATTATACGAAGAAAGACGAAAAATAATTAGAGATGTTAGAGAAACTGCTGCCAAATTAGAAATGGTAAATACACAAATCAATGCCATAGAATTTCGAAAATCAAAGATAACTTCATTTGGAGGAAAAAGACGAACTAGGGATAGTCATGACAAGAATTATTCAGGATTCCAATCATCTAAAGACAGAGCCAAACGAAGTAAAGAAAATGTACAAATTTGGAATTCTATGAAGGAGCAGGCTTTGAAGAAGATGTCTAGCGGAGAAAAATTAACATTTGATGAAATGCGACTAATATATAGTGATATCAACAATTCAGAAAATTTCTAATAAATCTTATTTCTTTAAAGTTTTTTTACGGAGTATATTATTAGACAATTTTAGTTGTAGATGTATATCATATTAGTGTGTAATAATGTTAAAAAAGGTATATTTTACTCCTTACGGAGTAGGACTAGGTCATGCTAGTCGTTTGATAACTATTGCAGAAAAAGTACAAAATAATAATTTAGAAGTAAAATTTTCATCGTTTGGTGAAGCTGTGGATTATATTTCTAGGTATGGGTATAGATGTAATCAAGTACCGCCTGTAGAATTTTCTTGGAATTCTCAAGGAAGTTTTTCCTTAAAAAATTCTATATCAAATGTTCCAAATTGGTTTAAAAATTTTACTATTCAGATTGTTAAAGAAGTAGAGCTTATGAACAAATTTTCTCCTAATCTAATAGTTTCAGATTCACGCCTTTCTTCTCTTATCTCAGCCAGATTATTAGGTATTCCCTCTTTAGTTCTCCTCAATCAAATAAAATTACTTTTATCCCCTAAATTACACTCGTTTAAAGCAGGAAGGTTCTTTGAAAATGTGAATGGGGAGTTTATAGGGTCTTTATGGTCACTGGCTAATGAAATCCTTATTCCCGATCTACCTCCTCCATATACAATTTCTGAAAATAATGTTTGGAATACGTCCTCAGTGTTAAAAAAAATAAAATATATAGGAATTATAGCTCCCAAAATGAATATTTCTGAGCAACAGATTATTAAGGTTACTAACTTGCTAAATTTTTCCAATAGCAAACCAATAGTTTTTTTCCATATAAGCGGCCCGGCAAAAACCAGATTACCTATCGTTCGAAAAATCCTTGATGCCCAAAAATATTTTAAAAACAAGATTCAGTATGTTATATCAGAAGGAAAACCAAATGGGAAAATCGAGCCTTTCAAGATATCAGATAATGGATGGTATTATGAATGGTGCCCTATAAGGGATGAACTCTTTATCTTGAGCAATATTCTAGTATTACGAGGAGGACATACAACAATATCACAAGCCATCCAATTCGGTAAGCCAATAATTTCTATTCCGATAGAAAATCATGCAGAGCAAATTAGTAATTCTTGTAAAATAACAAAAATTGGAATTGGAATAATGTTGAAAAACAACGAATTGACATCTGAAAAAATAGTAGAATCAATAAATACAATATTAAACGATAATAAATTTTCATCAAGATCTAGTGATATAATGGAATTTTGTAGTAAGTTAAATGGAGTTCAGAATGTTATCAATATAATTAGGTCGTATATTTAATACTCCTTTTTGTATAGAAAATACTTTGATATTTTTTTGAAAAATATTTGATTTTATTCGAATTCGAATTTTATTTCTCAGTTCTATATAGGCATTAAATTTACTTCTTTTAACATCAAGTGCCTCTAGCCTATTATTATTAAAATTTTGACTTGGAAATATAAAATTCAAATCTTCCTCAAATAGATTAGGCATCCATGGTATCTTGCCATTTTTAATACACACATTAATTGAATAGTCAATTAACCAACTGGGATGCAAAATCAAATTAAACGGTAGAACAACATTAATAAGATTACTATAGTAAGAACAAATATCAATTATTAATAAATTTAATAAAATATCAATATTTAGATTATTCCTTTCTGGAATTAATACATTTAATTTTAATAATTTTAATTTGAGTTTGTGAATAGATATATTGTTTAAAATTTGGTGTAAGGATAATAATATATTCTTTAACTCCATATAATCCCAGTATAAAACTAGGATATCAGGAAAAAATCCCATTTTTATTATTTTTTTTAAGGAAAAAAGTGAAATCTGATTATAGATAATTATGAAGGCTTTCTTTTTTATTTTTCCATAAGAATTTCCTCCTATTCCATTCAGTGACTTCCAACTTATATACGATTTAACATTTCCTATGTAAACTCTCATAATTTTACTTGCAGATTCTTCATTTGTTGAAGGTCTTGATAGTCTATTTGCTAATTTTTCTACTAGTAAGCCAGTAGCTATAAATTCAATATCTCGTGGTAAAAAATTCGCATTTTCTGAGAATACTCTTATGAAAAATTTTTCGTCAACAATTATTTTTTGCCCTATTTTAATTATATTATTAATAATTGACTTGATATTATTTGGGGAAGAATTTGCTATCTCAATTTTTTTTATTCCTACAAACGATGAAATAATATTAGAAGCTTTAATAGGTTTGTTTAAGTACATTGAAAAAAAATATTTCTCCTGAATTATTTTATATATAATAATATTATTTTCTTTTAATTTTTTGACTGTGGACAGTTTTACATCATTGATTATCGATGGATAAGTCGGAAAAACCAAGATTGCAAGATCTTTTGTGTCTCTAGACATATTAAGAACTTAAATGTTTTGTATTTAATTGCTAATTGAGTTCAATGCCTCAGTAATATGTTCTCTATCTTGTGCATTGGGGGTCTTTTCCAAATACAATATTAAATCTTGTTTTGCTTCTTGATTCCTATTTAATTGCAATCTGGAAAACGCACGATTTTTATAAATTGGACCGTATCTATTTGGATTCAGATTTATTGCTTGTGAATAATATTTCTCAGCGTTTTGATAATCCTTGGTCTTTAAATAAAAATTACCTAAACCTCTTAATGCTAAAAAATAATTGGCATTTAATTTAATGGCTTGAGTAAAGCAATTTATGCATTCTCTATTATTGGTTTCACTATAACAACTGCCCAGCAAAGACCATGCAAACGCATTGTTTTTATCAATATTAACGGATTCAGTAATTTTTTTCATCGAAGTGTCTAACTTCCCATAGGAAAAGTCTCGTTCTGCCTCGAAGCATAGCCTATATGATTTGCTTATCTGTAACTCGTTTTTGGATAATAAATTTTTCATATCTTTCGGTATGATTATAATAGAAATATTATCTTCTTGATTCCACTCTGAAGAAAACTTAGATTCAGGTATAGAACCAGTTGTATCGGGTAGTGGAATATACGTTAAAATTCTTTTTTCTGTATCGTCATATCCAGAAATTATTAGGGCATGTTGAGGTAGGTCATATAAGCCTGGAAAAATGACTATAGGAGGAACACCTTGATCTATCCTTTTTTTAAGATCTATGATTGTGCTCTTAGTACAACACGAAAAAAAATTACTTTTTTCAGCAATTTCTATTCCATCAATAATACTAGGTGATTTATAGTGATTTTTGTTATCTTTAAAATTGATAATATCTTCTCCCCAATATTTCATTACTACTGCAATTACTAATGGAACGGATGAAATATTTTGTTCTATTAATGGCAAATTCAAATCATGAGATAAGTTACCTTGCAATTCTAATATGATAATTTTATATCAAATAAAAACTATCCCATCCTTTGCCTTTAAGATAATTAATCATTTGGCAAAATAGGTATGTTATATCAATATAATAAATATTAATTGAGAATCAAATGATCAATCGATAAAAAATAAAATAAATCTCGATACTGATTTCGGATGTGACTAAATATAGGATTTTCTATGTAGTAAATATCATAAGAAAAGTCCTAAAAGAGAATAAAATAAAAAACGAATGAATGACTTGCAATGGAGTATGATAATTACTAATATTAAGCAGAAATTATCCTACAGCTTAATTTTTAAAAGGATAGAAACTATAAAAAAGACATTCGTTAATCTGTTGATAACATGTTAAATTTGGTTTTAATTATTCCGGGTAAGTGAATTTGGAAGAGTTTTCTAATAGACTAGTTTATTATAGACGTTTCACTCAAAAAGAAATCGTTGAACTGAGTAAAATTTAACAATAACTAAATTATCAAAATCTTTTACTAATCACATCAATCTTCTAATTTGTTAACCTTAAGAAATTATCGAGGATAGATTTGCCTTCAATTCCACTTTTTTCAGGATGAAATTGCACTCCGAAAATATTTCTTGCCTTATGTTTAAAAGCTTCATGTTTAGATTCCGATGAAGAGCATAAGAGTTCTAAGTGGGAGGATAATCTATAGATCGCATATCTATGACTTTGATATACGAAGATTGAGGATTCATAAGGTAAAAAAATATTATTATTAATAGATGTAATTTTTACTAATCCGTGAATAGTATTTTTCAATTTAATTAATGAACCACCAAAAAATAAATTGATCAACTCTGCTCCGTAACAAATTCCTAATAACGGAATGTCAGATCTATTACAATATTCAATTATTTTATTATTTTTAAAATTTGTCGCCTTATTATAATTTCGCCTTCCTGATAATATGACTGATCTATATGATGATAGTTCTTCTATCAAAATTTCCGAATATAATTTACATTTAAATGATATACCTAAATCCTTAACGATACGTACAATATCGTTTACAAATGGTGAGGTATTATTTACAATTAATAATTCCATAATTATAGAAGATTATGTATAAAATTTATACGTTAAGACGAATAATTCGCTACATTAGCTAGTCGTTTAGATATCAAAAAAACCCCAACTGAAACTGGAACTGTCGATATAGATTTATCCAACGCATATTTTTTTCCTTTAAGGTTAAATTTTAATGGTATATTAATTGAAATATCAACATTCCTATCATTCTCAAAAAAACAAGAATCATTCATTGGATCAAATTTGTCTAGGTCATAACATACAATCTTGGAAAGTCCACTTTTACCATTTAACGATCCTACCATTCTAAAAATTCTATGAATGTCAGTCGTTACCTGCGGATCTAGTTTAAGTCCTACTTCATAAGTAATTTTGTCCAATTCATTCTTAAATGATTGATAACCCCCAATTTTTTTTATAAATTTATTTAAATGATCATTTGAAACTTCAGGAATCTTCATCTTTTGAACAATTCTTTTTCTCCACCCATAAGAAAATCCACTTAATGGAATCTTAATTTTATAACCACGTTTGTCATTCCTCACACCTAAACTCTCTGGTAAGAGATTTTTTCCCATTAAATATCCTACTATATCAGAGCGGGATTTAGAATCCAATAATAAATAATTATTCTGAAAGACTACAACATGGAATCCAGTATTACCTGAAAAAGATACCTCTAAATTTTGTTCTTGTATTCCAAAATCTTTTTTTAAAAATTCGATTAAATTTTTAGTTTCCTTTTTTAAAGAATTTATACATCGAAAACATGGTATTGTATTTTTTAGAATTTTAGTACTATGACATTCGTGACATAAATTCATGAAATCCATAGACACAAAACCACAATTAGGACAAATATAAAATGTATGCTCTTTTTGACATGGTAATAATATATCATTAAGATCGATATCAAATATCAGATCTGCACCTTTCCAACATTTTTCATTAATAGGAAAAGTAGGAAACTGATAATATGCATTTGAGCAAAAAATATCGGAAGGAACATTTTGAATTATATAAGCTTTTAAACTTCCGATTTTTGAAAAGGCTAAATGCCTAATTACCTTGCCATCAAATGTCATAAAACCAAACTCACGATTATGTATGTGAATAGGGGGGCTAAGAATACCAATATTTTTAAAATAGTATTCTTTGAAAAGGGTATTTAAAAAATCTTTATTTTTACTATTAATTTCTTTATTCATTTTCTATATCTTTCTACCAAATTGTATAGGATTAGTGATTCCTTTACAATCGATAGTCGCATAGCAAAGGTTTTCATTTACTAGTTTGCTACAGGCAGGAACAGAGTATTTTGTCTGACTACCTTTTTTACCTGCTAAATGCTCCACTTGATATCTAGTAATTTTTTCATTAAAATCCGGGGCGTTTTGAAATAGTAATACTACTTCCTCTACACTCTTTCCTGAGGATAGCATATAAGTTGCTAACATAAATCTTGCAGAGTGAGGTAAGTTTTCATTTTTATTTAATAATTCCAAGGCTTTTTTTATACAAGGAGGAAAATCTTTTATACGTCTTACATATTTAATGGGCGGAGTCAATTTATTTTTAATCAAAGTTGCATGAAGTTTAATTTGGTCGGGTATGTTGGTAATATTCATATTCTTAATCTTATTATACATCAATTTGTAAATTTCATATCTTATCAGTCTGACAGTTTCATCTCCATCCAAATATACATAACCATTATCAACTGCTCTATTGATTAATTTCCATTCTACTTCATTAAATTGAGTAGCTCTTTGTAAATAATCAGAGATATTCATTTTAAATAAATTATTTTTTTGAGGATCTAATTCTACATCTAAGTGAAAAAGTTCTCTGAAAATCTTAGAAATAAGAAGATTTTTTTTTCTTAGCTCTTTTTCTTTTAAGAGATCAGATATTAAAAATCTTTCTACTCGCATAGCTTCCAAAAGTGAAAACTTTTTGATAGCCGAATCTTCATCTATATATTTCATCATAATGAGAGAAACGAGAAAAGTAAATAATTCTATATCATATTTTTCAAGATCAGTAAAAACCTTTCCTTGAATCAAAGCAAATTCAATCCTTTTAGTAGCTCTCTCTATAATATGTAAAAATTCAGATCGATTAAAATCATCCAAATCAAAATGACTTTCTCGTATGTAGGTTCCAGCCTCTTCTAAAAAGGGATACTTGGCCAGGTCATCTTTCCCTAAAATGATACTCAATACTATTAATCTTAATCATTACCAAAATAAAACTACTTCGTAAAGATATTATCCATGTAGTAAATAACAAAACCATTAGATAGAAAAAAATTGAAAATGGGATTCCATGTATCAATTACAGGTTCACTAAGTAACTCCATCAATAACGCAGAAGAGATTGGTTGCACTGCTTTTCAAATCTTTACTAGAAATCCTCGTGGGTGGACACCCAAACCTTTAGAAAGGAAAGATGTGGAAGAATTTAAAAGAAAAATAAAAAATAGTCCTATTGATAAGAAAAATGTTGTTGTTCATATGCCATATTTACCAAATTTTGCAGCACCAAACAGTGAAGCATATGATAAATCCAAAAAAGTCCTCTCGGAAGAGATTATTAGATGTTATTTATTAGATATTCCTTATCTCATTCTTCACTTGGGAAGCCACCTTGGATTTGGGAAAAAGAATGGAATAAAACAAATAGTTAATGCATGCAATTTTGCACTTGACAATTTTAATTCCTATTATAGACGACATTTACATTTAAATATTTTAATTGAAAATAGTGCAGGTCAAAAAAATAGCCTAGGTAGCACTTTTGATGAAATTAAAGATATACTGGATGAACTAAATGACAAAAAATTTGGTGTATGTTTTGATACTTGTCATGCATTTGCTTCTGGATATGATCTAAGAACATCTGGAAAAGTAATAGAAACAATGAATAATTTTAATGAGATTATAAATATTGAAAATTTAAAAGTTTTGCATTTGAACGACTCAAAAGGAGAAATAAATCAGAATAGAGATAGACACCAACATATTGGACTTGGTTCCATAGGTAAGAAAGGTATGGCAGAATTTTTAAAAGATAAATATTTTCAAAATATCCCCATAATAATGGAAACTCCAAATGATGGAATTAGAGGAGATAAAGAAAACATGAAAGTTGTATTAGACTTAATTAAGGATCAAAGAAATGAATTGAATATATCAAGAAAAATATAGAACCTTATTCTCATGGATAATATTTATGGTCAGTTACGATAGAATTGTGAAACTCTCATTAGAAAGAGGGTTTTATTTCCCTAGCTCCGAAATTTACTCTGATTCCCCAGCAGGTTTTTGGGAATATGGACCAAATGGTAACAATATTAAAAATAAGTTCATTGAATTATGGCGAAGAGAGTTGGTTAGAAGAGATGATATGGTTGAGATTGATGGATCACAGATAATGAGTAAGAATGTGTTTGTTGCATCCGGGCATATTGACAATTTTTCTGATCCTCTAATAGTATGTAGTAAATGCAAATCTGTTTTACGAGCTGATAAATTCATCCTTGAGAAAGAAGGAATTAACGTACCTGAAAGGATATCGAACAACGAAGTGGATACGATATTAAATCAATATAATTTAAAATGTCCAAAATGTGGCTCATCATTTCAGAAGACTGAGCGATTTAATATGATGTTTAAAGTAGGAATTGGTCATAATAATGATGAAGCTTATTTACGACCTGAAACTTGTCAAGCTATATTTGTAGACTTTCCAAGGATTTTTAAAATTATGAGAGGAAAACTTCCATTTCCTATCGCTCAGGTAGGTAAAAGTTTTAGAAATGAAATTGCCCCTCGACAAAGTCTATTAAGATTAAGAGAGTTCTATCAGGCAGAAATCGAAATATTTTGTAATCCAAATCAGTTAAATGCTATACCAAAATTTGATGAGATACAAGACACTGTTTTTAATATAGATGAAGGGACGAAAATTTCTAAAGTAACAGCAAAAGAAGCATTAGAGAGGAAGATTATTCCTAATAAACTAATCGCGTATTATTTATCTATTCTATATGAATTTTATGAAAAGACAGGAATAGATATGAATCAAACGCGTTTTCGAAAATTATCTGAGCAAGAAAAAGCCTTTTATGCAACAATTGCTTTCGATTTTGAGTTAAAAACTAGCTTAGGCTGGTTAGAACTGGTAGCATGCAATTACAGATCCAATTATGACCTATCTCAACATTCTAAAATCAGCAAAGAAAATATGGAAATAATGGATCCAGTCACAAATGAAAAAGTTTTACCTCATGTATTCGAGCTTTCTTTAGGGATAGATAGGAGTATATATTCAATTTTAGAACATTGCTTTGCGGAAGACCACGAAAATAAGAGAGTAGTTTTAAAGTTAAAACCTTATCTTGCACCCCTTTTGGCGGCAATTCTTCCATTAGTAAAAAAACCAGAATTAGAAGAAATCGCAAAAAATATTTACTACGATCTGAAAAAAGATTTTGATATGTATTATGATGGATCTGGATCTATCGGAAGAAGATATCGAAGATTAGAAGAAATTGGGGTTCCATTTGCAATAACAGTTGATTATGATACAGTTAAGGATAGCACTGTAACTATTCGATATAGAGATACCATGGAGCAAAAACGTATCCAAATCAAAGAGCTAAAAAGTTTTTTTGAAAAGACTCTAAAGCCATAATTATTATTATCATCAATGGAAACTAAGAAAAAAATAAAAAATAAATCTGATAATAAATTCGAGAAGGAAGTTATACCTTCAGAAAAATGGCTCGTCTCATTTAAGAACCACAATAATACAATTAGTGTAATTCCAAGAGTAATAATTCGTCAATTTTATGCTCAAGGGTATTATGAAGCCTATGATATTATAAGAACATATTCAGAAAAATTAGCGCTCGAAATAATTTGGTTTAAAGAAAAGCGAAATTGTTCACCTTATCTTTTATCTAAAAAGTTTCCTCAATTAGAATCCATTTGTGTCTATTGTAATAGAATCTTTAATGAGTTGGAACCTATTCCATGCCTACATCAAGATTGTTTGCATATATTTTGCTCTACAAATTGTTTAGAAAATCATATGAGATTAAGACATAAAGATACAAGATAGAAAGTGGTATCTTTAGTATAAAACAAAATTTATACTTCAATGAGATGTGAATCAAATAATTGCTCTAAAAGTTGAACCATTTCTTGTTCTACTTGTTGTCGAGGTATTCCTAATTTTTCAGAAAAATAATCAGTAAGTTGATTTATAGTTTTTGTTCCATCACAAGATTCCCAAAATTGAACTATTGCATCATTAACCATAAAACTTTTTTCATCCTTATTCAGTAGGATTAACGAACCGTCTTCTGATTTTATGAAAGAGCCTATTTTTTTTGGGAGGGCTTTCTCATAATCTATCTGAAATCGTAGTTTGGGTTTTCCAAATCCTAACGATTCTCTAGCTTTAGGATCCATTTTATCGATAGACCAAGGCGGATCCCATACAATATCAACATTAATAGTACCAATTCCATTGATTTTACTGACATATTTTTTTACATCATTAACCATAGTATTATGTAAAGGACATCCTCGAGTTGTCATTGTCATTTTAATATTAACATCCTTTTCTTCCTTAATTTCTACACCATAGATAAGTCCCAGATCAACGACATTTACAGGAATTTCAGGATCCATACATTTTTTTAACTGAAGATAAACTTGATCCTTCGTTATTGATTCTTTTGACATTTTATATTAAAAGATACGGAAAAAGATGATAAAAATGTTATTAATGAATTAACCCTCCTTTCCTTATAAAGATAAAAATAATAATCATTCCATTAATTTTTTAATGCTTTTTGTGTAAGGAGGTGAAACAATCCCTTTCTCAGTTATTATTTTTGTAATTAGTTTGGGAGGAGTCATATCGAATGCTGGATTAATGACTCCAATGTTTTTAGGAGCGAGTATTTTTTTACCAATTCTAATAACTTCATCCTTTGAACGTTCTTCAATAATTATGTCTTTTGGATTGTTTTTCAAGTCGAAGGTAGAAGAAGGAGCAACCACATAAAATGGAATATGATGTGTTTTTGCTAATACAGCTAATTGATATGTACCAATTTTGTTAAAAACATGACCAGTACGTAGTATTCTGTCTGCTCCTACTACGACATGTTTAACAATTCCTCTGGCCATTATGTGTCCAACAGCAGTGTCAGGAATTAGATTAACATCTATATTTTCATGTTTAAGCTCAAAAGCTGTTAATCTAGACCCTTGCATTACTGGTCTGGTTTCAGTGGCAATAACACTAATTTTTTTACCTGATTCCTTCACAGCTCTTATCACTCCTAATGCAGTTCCATAACCAACTGTTGCTAGTGAACCAGCATTACAATGAGTCATGATAGTATCACCATCTGCAAATAAATGAGCGCCCTTTATTCCCATTGATTTGTTGGTTGCTATGTCCTCTTTAGCCATTAGAATAGCTTCTTCGAGGATAACTTTTTTTATTAGAGAGATATCCCTGAGATTTATGATTTTTTGCATGAGTCTATCTAGAGCCCATTGGAGGTTAACAGCAGTTGGACGCGTTGATCGTATTACATCATACGCTTTAGCTAGTTCCTTAAAAAAAACTTTCCAATTAGTTGTTTTACTATTAATTGCTGCCATGGCTAATCCAAATGCCGCAGTAACTCCAATTGCAGGAGCGCCTCTAACAACAAGTTTTTTTATAGCATCTGCAACTTCAATGTAACTCCTACACCTAACGTAACATAGTTTTGTTGGTAGTTTTGTTTGGTCAATCAAAACAAGAGAATTATTCTTCCATTCAACAGTTAGAAGCCTAGAAGGTGATTTATCCACTTTATTCAATAGTTTTAGAATTTCAAAGATAATATAATTGGTTGAATTAGAAGCTATTGAATTAGAGCGCTAATTTATATTACCTATCATAGCATGGTTGACTCCTCTCAATTTATCTTCCATAATAATGCCCCTTCCATCATATAATACACTTTTTTCTATGTTATTACGGTTCAGATTTTTATACTCTTCATGATCAGCAATAACCATAATTAAATCAGCTCCCTTTAATGCGACATCAAGATCATTAGTTAGGAAAGTATTTGAATATTTAGAGAAATGATCATCTTTTTTAACAAGAGGATCATGAACTATAATTTCTTTAACTTTCAGTTTCTGTAATTCTTTAATAACTTCATATGTTGGAGATAATCGGGTATCTGAAACTCCTCCTCTAAATGCTAGACCTAATAATGTTATTCTCAAGTCTTTGTACTTTTTTGGCTTGATCAGTTTTAGTGCTTGTCTAACACAATATTTGGGCATTGAATTATTAAGTAATCTACCTGATCTAGTTAGTTTGCAGTCTACTTTAAGTACTTTGGCAGTTTTTAGAATAAATTGTGGATATACTGGAATACAGGCGCCACCAACTCCAATTCCTGGCTTGTGAATATGACAAAAAGGCTGAGAATTTGCAGCGTTACGTACTTCCCAAAAATTTATTCCTAGACGTTCAGAAAATATAGCTAATTCATTTGCTAATGCAATATTTACATCTCTATATACTCCTTCAAAGAGTTTTTCAGTTTCTGCTGATTTGATATTACTCATAGCTATTATACCTTTTTGATAGATAAAAGAAAAAACCTTTTTACTAATTTCTAAACTTTTTTTTCCTGATCCAGCAACAACCCCTGGATACCTTTGTTCGATATCTTCTATTGCTCTTCCTTCATAAATGCGTTCGGGATTATAAACTACATAAAAATCATGTTCTATTGTAAATCCACTTTGTTTTTGTAATATAGGAATAACCACATCCTCAGTTGTACCAGGAGGGACACTTGGATTAAGGGCTACCACATCGTTTTTTTTCAATCCTTTTCCTATTGCTACTGCTACATTCTTTACAGCAGACAAATCAGCTGTTCCATCAGCAGCCAGAACAGGGACGCATATCATCTTAAGGAAAGAATCCGTAGATGCTTCAACTAAATCATCATAAATACATAATTTCTTATTGATAATCCCCTTTTCAAATGCTTCGTTTACTCCAGGTTCAGGGATATGAGTTTTTCCTTCTCTGGCATATTGTAAAATCTCCTTGGACTTATCAACGCCTATTACATGAGCACCTGCACGCAACCAGGCTGCAGCTAGAGGCGAGCCAACATGACCCAAACCATATATTGCGATTTTAAGTTCACCAGATCGAATTCTAAGATCCAAGCTTAATAGTAATTGTGAAATATTATTATCCAATAATACATCTTCATTAATATTGATTTTTTCTATGTTTTTTTTAGTTATCATCAATTTCTAAAATATAAGGCAATATTTGTTTTTTTTTAAATTATATTAGAGATTGGAAGTTAAGAGATCATAAATAATTTATCACCCTACTTAACATTTGAAAATATTGTCAAATGTATTAGATATAAAAGAGCACATTATTAGCACACTTGGGTCTCATTGTTCATTACAAGTGCTAAAAGGTGCAAAAGATGAAGGTTTTAAGACATTGTTAATATGCGAAAAAAAAAGGGCAAGTCTATATCAAAGGTTTAATTTTATCGATGAATTATATTTTATAGATACTTTTAGAGATTTATTAAGCAAAGAGATTCAAAATGAACTAATAGATAAAAGAATCCTTCTAATTCCACATGGTACATTAATATCAAACCTAAAATTTGATGAGTTAGAAAAAATCAATATACCGATATTTGGAAACAAATGGATTTTAAGATGGGAAGCTGATAGAGTATTAAAACAAAAATTAATGAATGATTCCCATTTTAATATACCCCTACAAATTAATAAAAAAAATGAAATTAAAAATTTATGTATAGTTAAGTTACATGGTGCTGCAGGTGGTAAAGGCTATTTTCTTGCTTGGAACGAACAAAGTTTTGATGAAGGATGTCAAAAGTTAATTGATCAAAAAGTAATAAAATCTGAAAAAGAGTTATATATTCAAGAATACGTATTAGGTGTACCGATATTTTTACAGTTTTTTTATTCTCCTTTAAAAGACGAAGTCGAATTATTAGGTATCGATAGACGATATGAAAGTGACATTGATGGCATTGGGAGAATACCGTCTAATATTCAAATTAAACTAAATCTTGAGCCTTCTTATAATGTTATTGGTAATTTCCCGCTGGTTCTTCGAGAGTCACTATTACAAGAAGTATTTTCAATGGCTGAAAATTTTGTTGAAAAAACAAAGGAATTAGTTGCTCCTGGAATCCCTGGTCCTTTCTGTTTAGAAGGAGTGTATGACAAAAATGGTAAATTTGTTATATTTGAATTTTCTGCTCGAATAGTAGCCGGTACTAATCTCTTTATCAATGGATCACCGTATTCAGATCTTTTATATAATGAACCTATGAGTATGGGAAGACGAATAAGTAGAGAAATTAAAGAAGCAATTAAATTAAATAGATTAGACAATATTATAACTTGATTGGCTATCGATTATCCTCCAGTCATTCTAGTAAATTTGTTTATTTTTTTGTAATTAAATATGTAATCTAAGTTCGATAAAGCAACAATAGCGGACTTTTTTACTTCTTCACTGGGATCATTTAATGCGGACAACAATATAGATCTTGCATCCTCTGAGCCTATCACACCCAAAGCAATAGCAGCTTCATGTCGAACAAAAATACTCGGATCTTTCTCTACTGCATCAGATAATGGCTTTATTGCACTAGTAAATCCTAACTGTCCTAGTGAAAAAGCAGCCTCGTGTCTTACTAATTCATCAACATCTTCCTTTAATGCTTTACCTATGGTTTCAACTGCATCCTCTCCGCCAAGGTCCGCTATAATACAAATAGCCCGAGTTCGAATAACAGGATCATGATGGAACGATAATTTACTAAAAAAGTGAATATTTTTATTGTTAAATTCTTTTTCCATTTCTTCTATTAAGCCTAACCTCTCGTAATTTTTATTGTAATTACTTTTCACAGTTAATTTGGTCTTGAATTTTTAATCTTAATCTTCATATTAATCTTTCATAAGTTATATATTCGTAAACATTAGATCTTTTCATGCGTATAAGATATTGGCACCTTACTATATCTGAAATTTTAAATGCAAGATACCCTATTGATAAAGTAAACCATTGGGAGATAAAGTGTCTATATGGACAACATGAGCATTTTGGGATTTTCTGGTACAAATATGGAACTCCTTTCGATAAAGAGCCTGTCCATGGAATTTGTTTTTATTATAATGAGATCCCAGAAAACATAATTAAAGAGTTAACAAATTATCTAGTAGCAAAATTTAGTGGGAAAATTTTACGTAGGCAATCAAGAGTATTTCTTGAGGGGTCAAAAGTAATTAATGACTCTTATAATATCGGTCAATTAGCAAACGAGATTAGTTTAAAGTTTTCAATTCCTGTCGAAATAACATTAGAATTTGAAAAAGTTACAAAAGAAGAGGTAGACGATAACAGTTTTAATTTTCCGCAGAAAAAGGCATTACCTATCGTTGGAATTGATTGATTACAGATTAATAATACTAAATAGTAAACCCTGACTACTAATTCTTAAAACCTCAGTTACTATGATTCAAAATCGAATTTAATTTAGTAATTAAAGTAGACATGCTAACAGGCTTACTTATAAAGTCGATAACATCTACAGAAGGAATAACTTTACTAAATTCGTCCTTATTTATTTCAAAGGCAGTTATAAATACTATTTTCATATGAGGATTACTTTCCTTAATTCGTCTATATAATTCGAATCCATTAATCTTAGGCATTCTAATATCTGTAAGAACCAAATCATAATAATCACCTGAATTTTCCTTCAGAGATTCCAAAGCTGATTCTGCATCAATGAACGTTTCTACTTGAAAGCGGTTCTTTGATTCAAGTCCCCTTTTTACAATAGATAAAATATCTCTTTCATCATCAACAACCATTATCCTAGGCGGTATGTTATTAGTAGTATTAGAAAGGTTCACGCCTATTTTATTTATGAGTTCCTACTAAAAATGTTATCTATTTCATGAATAGGTAATCATTTCGAAATAAAGAATTAGAAAAAAATCAATATTATTTGATAATATGTAATATTGATATATCCTTAGTTTATTTTTTATTCAATGAGTAATTTAAATGAAGAAGGAATGGAACTCCTTTATGGTGAACAAATTACTGAATTTAATAAATTTCGAATGAAAAATTTGATCTTTAAACCCAATTTATCTAACCAAGAACTTTCTGGTAAAAATCTTTCCTTCGCTTTTCTAAATGGAGCAATTTGTAATAAAACTAATTTTTCTAATTGTATTTTGAAAAAAACCAATCTAGTTCAAGCTGAGCTTAATAACTCAACTTTTGATAACTCTGATCTCACAGATGCCATATTCATGTATGCCGAAATGAAGGCATGTAAATTAAGAAATTGTAATATGAATCGATCTAATTTTATGTGGGCAAATTTACAATATTCAGATTTGAGTAATAGCAACCTTATGAATACAATTTTCATCGAAGCAAATTTACAGCATTCTATTTTGAATGATTTAAACAAAAATAATGCTTATATCAAATCCGCAAAAATAGAATTTACCTTATGGAAATTATAAGATGTTAATCATCCAATAACTTAGGTTATTGTTAATAATAGCTAAATTTTACTGCAAGATATAGGATTTTCGATATAGTAATCTCTTCTATGAACAAAATATTTACAAAAAAATTTTAGCATTAAAAATAGAACATTATTAAAATTATATAAATTGGCAAATTAGATACTAACCTTTGCTAATGTATTCTAATGATATTAAGAATTTTGAGGTATTACACATGAAAGAGAATAGGTTACTACGATATTTTGAAAGATAGAGCAAGTTTTTTATATGCTAAGGTAAGTTCTCTGATGTTGTCTGATCATAACATAGATTGGAAATCTTTAATCAAAAAATTTAATGATTTTCCCAAAAAGGGGGTTATTTTCAGAGATGTAAATCCATTGTTTAGGAACCCTGCTGCAATACAAGTAATAGCTAAACAATTTATTCATCAAGAAGAACTGTCAAAAATTGATTATATAGCAGGGATCGAATCTAGAGGATTTACTGTGGCATCATTATTAGCGAAAAATTTTAACAAGGGGATGATACTTGTGAGAAAAGTTGGAAAGCTTCCTGGTAAAACAATAAAAAAAAAATATAATATTGAATACGGCAGTTCAATAATTGAAATACAGGAGGAGGCAATACAAAAAGGTCAAAATATTCTAATTGCTGATGACTTAATTGCTACAGGTGGCACTGCTATTGCAACTGCTGAATTAATCGAGGAAATGGGAGGTACGGTTTTTGGTTTTGCAGTTATTATAGAATTGGTTTATCTAAAAGGCGCAGAAATATTAAGAAATAAAGGGTACGACGTTCGTTCATTGGTGAAATATTATGATTAAAAATTTAAAATATAGATCAACAATAGGTATTATTGGTGGAACCGGTATCTATGACTCTAATATTTTTAATATAATAGATGAAATTAAAGTGAATACTCCGTATGGAGAAACATCAGATAGAATAACTATTTGTACATATAATGAGAAAAAAATAGCATTCATTCCTCGCCATGGAAAAAATCATAGACTTCCTCCTCACAAAGTTAATTATCGAGCAAATATTTGGGCTTTGAATGAACTCGGTGTTAAAGTAATCCTTGCACCATCGGCTGTAGGAAGTCTGAAATCCCAATATAGGCCAGGAGATATAGTATTACCTGATCAGTATATAGATTTTACAAAAAAAAGGGACTATACTTTTTATGATGGTCCAGTAGTTTGCCATATTTCTCAATCTGATCCATTTTGTCCTAATTTAAGAGAAACTATTATAAGAGATTTAAGAAATTTAGACTTTAAGTTTCATCCCTTAGGAACATATATTTGTATAGAGGGTCCTAGATTTTCTACTAAAGCTGAATCTAATTACTATAGAACATTACTTAAAGCTGACATAATAGGAATGACTTTAATTCCAGAATGTATATTAGCCAAAGAAATGGAAATGTGTTATGTGTCCATATCTACAGTAACTGATTATGACGTTTGGGCTGAAGTTTCTGTAAATTCAAAGGAAATAATTGAAACATTAAATAAAAATGTTGATAAAACTAAAAAATTGTTACTAACAATTATTCCCAAAATAAAAGAAGACAGAAATTTATGTAATTGTTCGAACTCGTTAGAGAACGCATTAGTTTAATCAATCTCTGTACGAATATAATTTTTTTACTATAAGAGAGAACAATTATAGAATGATTATCAGTAACATTATAATTTTCCTTAAGAAGATATTTGAATATTTATTTAGGTAATTTCATATTGGGAGGAAGATTAACATCTCCTTCAATTAACTTTCTCTGTATAGTCAATTGCAGTTTTTCTGGATCAATTTCCATTTTTTTTAATTTGTTAATGGACAAAGTAGATAATTTTAAGCTGATATTATGTCCTCCAATCCTTCCAAATGCAATAGCCGAGAATCTGAAACTTTGATTTTTAACAATAAAATACCCAGTCAATTTACTTGCAACTTCTCCTCCTGAAGAATTATTTATAAAGACCTCGACTTTAAGATTATCATTATCTCCAAATCCGTACATGGTTTATAACTCTTTTGTAATTTCGATGCTCCGATTTATATTGTTTTCAACAAGAAAATTCCACCAATCATTATCAATTATCTGGTAATTTTTTACATTTGTATTAATAATTGTCTCATCATCTGTATCAAAGAATTTCAATATTCCTTCTTCCAAAATTTTAATTAGTTTCCATCTGTCTTTACCAAAACGATTTCTGTTAACAGCAACGGCCCACTTTTTTCCTTTTTCTATTTTTGGCATACCAATATCCTCTGCTATATCTAAAATTCCTAACCTTTTTTCTTCACAGAAAAGTTCCTTTGTGATAACGCTCCTCCAGACATCAATTGCGCCTATATTTTTACCTTTCTCATTTATATTAATGACACCAAAATAAACGATCTTGTCATTCGCTTTATTATCATTTTCAATCATAGAAAATTACATTTTTATTTTTCCTTATTTAGTTCTTGCAGCCTCAAATGGTTGTTCGAGTATTATTGCAAGATTATCAATCATGGCATTTTTTCTCCAAGGCACATCCTTTTCCAAACACAATCTTTTATATCTATTAATTATAGCAAATCTAGGATGAAAGGATTCAAATAAATTTTTTGAAAATTCAATAATCATATTTTTATTAATTAATGATTCTATAATTTCTCTACAAAGTGATTTATCTAAATTCAACTCTATTGAAATCTGGTCTATCTTCAACATACCTTGGCTTATTATAAGTAAAAATATTTGAGTTTCTACATTGGAAAGTTGAAGATCTTTTATAAATATATTATAATGGTTAGCATTTAAAAACAATATAAGATTTGCTCTTTAACCACAAATAAATATTTCTTATTCAAATACAAGATCATTATATTTTCAATACTAGAAATTATAAATTTTTTAAAAATTTATAGCCCTCATTGAGGATTTCCTTAGACTTTTTATATGTAAGCTTTTTTAAAGCTATTTCATAAGGATCCCATTCGAAATTCGTATGCTCTGATGACAATACAATATCTTTTGAATATGTTCTCGCTAAACGATATAGTACTTTTTTGGAGATCAACTGATTCTCACGTGTATATTTATATGATATCTCTTTCTGAAAACCATCGATAAAAGTAAGATCGGTAATACCAGTCTCTTCTTTAATTTCTCTTCTGATAGTGTCAATATGATTTTCCCCTCTTTCTTTATTTCCTTTTGGAAAATCCCAATGCCCACTGAAATAATGTAATAGAAGAAATATCATTTGTTGATTATCAATACAATAGACTAATGCTCCACAAGAAAATTCGGTTGTCACAAAATCACCATCCAAAATTCAGACTACAGTATGCCATTATTCTGAATCTTCAGTAGGAGAGAATTGTTCGACAAATTGAGTAGGTAAATAATCATGTATATTCAACCATTCCTCTTCATCCATAAAGTAGCTACAATACCATTTTTTCAAATGAGGATCATAAAAACCATGTTCATGCATTTGATAATTAGAGAATTAATACGTTATTTTTAGTTATTACTTTATTTTCCAAATCTCCTTATACGATTTTGGTAAGTCCTTATAGCACGCATAAAATCAATCTTCCTGAACTCTGGCCAAAAAACATCCATAAATACCAATTCGCTATAAGCACTTTGCCAAAGTAAAAAACCACTTAATCTTTTTTCTCCAGAAGTTCGAAGAATTAAGTCTGGATCCGATTGTGGAAGATGAGAAGTATAGAGACATGATTCAATGATCTTTTTATTAATATCATTAACTTTTAATGTGCCCGCACTAACCAAAGAAGCTATTTTTTTAATAGCATCTACTAATTCTTGTTGTCCACCATACGCCACAGCTATATTTAAAAACATTGAATTGTAAGAGGAAGTTTCTTCTTCTAAGATTTTTAGTATTTGTTGTAATTTTTTAGGTAATAATTCTATATTACCTATAGCTTTAATTTTCATCTTTCTTTTATGAATGCGGTTATCATCTCTTAGTTTTGTTAATTTTTTACTCAGTAATTCGTAAATATTAGTTAACTCCTCATTTTCTCTTTCGAGGTTTTCGTTTGAAAGTACATAAACAGTAGTAATTTTTATTTCTAAATCATATATCCAGTTTAACAATTCTTCTGCTTTCTCCGCACCTATATAGTGAGCTTTGTCAATTCCAAAAAAATGGTATTTAGCCCATCTCCTATTTCCGTCTAAGATAATAGCAACATGCTGTGGTAAGGGATCTCTGGATATCTGAGACTCCAACCATCGTTCATAAATTTTATAAAACCCCGATAACCTAAATAGTAATTCAAACAAAACTTGACTAGAAAAATTTATCATTTTCATTTAATATTTTTCTTTAAATCATAAAGTGTTTAATACTTATTTATTTTATTTTCTCGAATACTAATTCTTAAGGGATTCTCCGCCTTTTCTATTTCTATAATATTGATATAGAAATGTGGCTGCAACCAATGTTGTAGCTAATCCAATTAGTAATGAAGAAATAAGGTTAAAAGGACTTGCTCCTTCAGTCAGTACTGACGTAAATTGTAAGAGTGGGTAGTATAATAAAATCAATATGACAAGTCGTAAAATATCCGACATAGTTTTGATACTTCCCCTAAACCAATTACTTAATAAAGTACCAGATAATATGGTTCCAATGCCAATCCACAATAGCAAAATAGTACCTCTAATAAAACTTCCAACTATCTCTTTGTTGGTAACAATTTGAAAATTCGTCATGTCTTCCCTAACGATTCCCTCTGGTATATGGGAAAGACCATTCACTATAGATACTACTATTATTAATAATCCTGAAACCAAAGAAAAGATCCTTATAAAACTTGTAGGAGTTGGCTTACCAAGTGCACTTATTGATTTATCGATGTCAAATGCACGTATGATAAACGCGCAACCTAAAATGCTTAGAACCAAGGCAATGGCTTCCCTTGTCAATCCAAAAATAGTAGATATTCCACTTGCTACCAATAATGCACCTGGAACTCCAAGGAAGAATTTTGAATATCTAGAATCATAAACCAACATTTTGATATATTTAGCAAATATTGCATAAGAGTACTCGACACTTCTACTATGTTTAATCACTATTCGTTGTACAGATATTATTGGCACCATAGATTGAATTACGGGAACCACAGTCTCATCATCTTCACCGTCAGAAACAATTACAGAAGCGTCAGCTTTTAATTTATCCACAATATACTTTATTTCAGAACCGATTTTTTCGTCTCCTTCCACTCCCCTATTATAACGTCCCGCAACGAGTGCAACTTCCACATTATAGCCTCTTTTCAAGAGATCCTCATAAGTTTTTACGGCTGCAAATATGGCATTCGCATCAGAATCTTCAGGATCTTCAATGGCTAAACGAATACCAGCATTGATGCAGGAATCCCTCCCAATTACAGGAGTATCAATTCCTCCTTTAGATCCTATGTCATCATCTCGATCGATACATAGTACAATTATACAGTTAAAACTCTTATTTTGTCTAGTGATTAAATCTCTTATGGATAGATTCTCTCCATTATTACCATTTGACAAAAGAGGACCTCTTTATTTTATCAATTTTCACATTAATTAATTTATCTAATAATAGTTAAAATTAATCTTGATACAAATATTGAAAATAGATAGTTAAATTTTAGGTAAATGAATAGTTAAGGAGGTAAATACAATTATAATAAAATTTTATTAATCATTATAATTCTAATGTGATTATCTAAGCAAAGGAGAAGACATCTGGAAATAAATCCATTATTTAATCTTTTATGCAGTATCTACATATATTGTAGATCATTATCTTCTTTCCATAAATTTATTCTTTGATGAAACCAAGGATAAAAACTTGTATTCTTATCTTCAAATTGTTTCTTAATTATTTTGGCAATTGTTTTAGAGACCTGCCCTGGTTCACCATAAATTTCCTTTTTATTCTTTGACTTTATTCCAAAATCTTCAAATTTATCATACAAATGATTCACCATTGAGGTTATCCATTCAGAATTTATTGGAGGAATCAGTAAGTTACTTTTAGCATCAAAAATAGTTTCAGGTCTATCGGTGTTTAACCTTATAGTAAGAGATAATACATTTTTAAAATATAATAATTCCTCTTGCATAGAACCGGAATCTGTCATCTCAGCCCAACATCTTCCGCTATCTAAGAACTCTATTACTTGCCCATATTCTTTCCATAAAGGAGTAATTAAGAATTTTTGAGGAAATTCTTCTGCTAGTAATCTAACCTTTTCTTCGAGACCATAAAATTTCAATGCCGACTTTGTAGCGTTGAGCATAACTAATACAACCTTGTGCTCTGAATATTTTACAATATTAACTAGTCCATGGATGATAGACTTAAACCGATGTTCAGTTAGATTTTCCCTTCGATGTATATCCATTCTTATCCATTTTCCTTTTTCTAATTCAGGATATAATTCAAAAATACTTTGTGATACTTTTTGTTTCCTTTTTAAATATATCGCATCTACCACTGAATTACCAACAACGTGTACAAATTCATCCGGGTAACCTTCTTTAACAAGATTATCTTTATTCAATTGAGTAGGAGCAAAAAAATACTGTGTTCCAGCAGAGCAAATCCAAGTATCTATTTGTTCTGGAAATGGTTCTTCTCGTGCGATAAACCACTTTCCATCAAATTGTTCTTGAATATATTTTTCTATGAGATCTAATGTGGGTTCTTGTGTAATTTTTAATTTTTTCATAATTTCAGGGCTCATTGATCTTAATCCCGCCTCGTTTTGAGCTACCTTTTGGCCCATTCCAAAAACCCAAGCCAATGGAGCTATTCCTGCAACTAAAGTGTCGCCATGAACCACTGGAAGCAATTTTGAGGTAGATCCAAATTCTTCTTTACAAAATCTCCCAAAAGAGCCAAATTTAAGGATCAATTCACTGGCTTTTTCCATAAGATCCCCTCTTATCTGCAAGTCACAACCAACTGATTCCTCTAATTTAAATTCCTTAATTCCAAAACCTAAAATATCATCAAAATGCTGACCGGTATCTATAACAAATACGGGAAGTTTTTCTCTTTTTGCCTCAACAACTAAGGGAGCTTGTTTATAAAAATCTGGCTTAGTACCGATAACTACCGAAAGTATTGGACTATTTTCTAATTTTGCTGTATTAAAAATATCTCTTAATAATGTACTGTTTATGTTGATAGGTAAATTTTGTTTCGATATCTCAATCTTTTCGATATTTGTAGTCCTCAATTAAATCTCCCTGTTTTTAATTCCTTTGTTAGTTTTTAAATAAAGAATAGATCCAATAATAAGTATTGCTATTCCCCCAAGTATAAAAGTATAAGGAACTATGAGAAGAATAGGATGAAAAAATTCACTATTTACTTTAGAACTTAGCGAAAGAGAAACCACCATTCCTATGATTAAAACGATTCCAGTAAACGACAAGAGTATTCCACTCAATCTATTACCATAGTTTTTTGATAAACCAAATGATATCCCAGCTAAGATAATGGAAGGAGCACCAGAAATCGATAGTGCTTTAATAACCACGCCAAGAACATCTACAAACCTTTCGGGTCCTTTTCCTTCACTACCGATTAAAAAATTATAAAAAGAAAGAAGTAACAAAACAAACATTATTGCTAATCCTAGAGATGCTATTGACAACCAACTTTCGAGGCCCAATCTATTTTTTAATATACCTATTCAACTCCGACTATCTTTGCAATTTCTTTTCGTGCTGCTGCACCCAATTTCAAGGCTGCTGTTTCTGGTAGAATACTATTTACGAAAACACCAAACCCTTTTTCTAATCCAGTAAGATCATTAATATGTGGATAAATTTCAATATGCCAATGAAATTGTCTGCTATTCTTCTTTTCTGGTGAGAGCTGAAAAATTAGATTAAAAGACGGATTGTTTAATACTTGCGACATACCTCCTAGAGTAGATCTTAAAATCATAGCGAGGTCAAATATTTCTTTCTGAGATATTTTTGTTAAAGTTGTAGAATGTTTTTTTGGATAAATTGCAAACTCATAAGGATAAATCGAAGCCCATGGACAAAATGCAATAAAATTATCTGTCGCAAGAATTTGTCTAGGTCCATCTAGTTCGGTAGAAATCGCAATACATGAAGGACAATTTCCATTTTCATTAACATATCGATGTGAGAGTAATGCCTTGGATTCAATAAAAGGAGGAACTTCAGAAAAAGTAACAATGTCAATATGAGGATGATCAATTTTTGTTCCACACTTATTTCCATTATTTATGTATACAGAAACATAAGTAACTTTTTTCTGAGAATATAGCCATCTTATTCTATCCTGTAAAACTAAAAGAACATTACACCATTGCTCCACTGAGATTTTGGAGAAGCTATCACTGTGATTGGGTGTTGCTACTAGAATCTGATGATAGCCATAAGCTGGTTCACTATATAGAGGCTTATCAGTATATAGAGTGGAATTACTTTGAACTATGATAGGAGTATTACTATTGAAGACTCTTACACTCCAATCTTTAACTATGTTTCCTTCAGAGTCAGATAATCGCTGGAGAATTCCGCTTTTAATGACTAGTGACACTATTGCAGAAGGTGTAGAATTTTCGTTGCCTGGACAATATGGACAAATTGTGTTTGAAGAATTATCTTTTTTTATTTCATCTAAATTACTTGGATAGATTACAAATTTATCCATGACATAATCCTTTCTTAATTCTCCCAAGGTAATTCTTTTAAACGTCATGGTTTCCTTTAATTAAAGGTTCTGAATAATTTAATTTTATTACTCTCTGCATGGTAAAAGATATTTCCACTAATTATTGAAAACTATTTGTACTGCTTTGTAATTAATATAACTACTAAATATTTAACTTATTTTTTTTACAATCAATAAGTTTAAAATATAGTTGATATCTTGATAAAATATTATGACATTGCCAAAAGGTTTTGGATCAAATATAAGTCAAAATGGAAAAAGAAATTTCAATGAGTGGTGGAATTCAGTACCTGCAGATTTAAAGCAAAAAGCTAGACAAGGGGATGAAAATAATAAACCTTTATTGAACCAGATAAACTATGTACTTTTACATCTTCATTTAGCAGGGAAACATGATGCTAAACCCTCTCATGAAGAACTCAAGGATTGGCTTCATAGTGGCCAAGTCGACGTATTACGAAAATAGTATAGATTTCTCTTCTTAATTTTTTCTCATAGTCAATATTCACTATCTATCTCAATATTTAAGATGGGTCATTTTTAACATTCAAAAGGTGAGTGTGAAGAAGACTAATTCATAATGAGTTGACTAAAATAATGTAATTCGATCTAACATAGATAGAAAAAAAAGAATTACAATAATCAATGACCATTATTCAAAAAAATTATTTAAATTCTTCTTCTAATACTTTCTTCTTTTTACTTAGTTCAAAAATCTTATCAGTATGCAAAAGAGCTTTTTTCCTAGGTCTTTTGAAAAGGAGAGACTGAACCAGAAGATGGTTTTCAGGAATCACCATTCCTGTTTGATCATCAGAATAGGAAATTTTTAGGATATCATCTTGGCTTCTCATCACTTCTTGGTGAATATGAACCATGTTAGTATCCCCATGAAGAAATCCCATCTCGAGAGCCTTTTTTCTTATATCTGCAGTTCCCTTTGCAGAATTTAAAATTGATATACCAAATTCATTTTCGAAAATCTCTAAGACTTCGTTTTTACTAGGTGCTTTATCTTTAAATCTTATTGACATTTGATGTAAATGCATCATTCTTGATGGGACCTTATAGGCATCTACAAAGAGTTTTATGTTAGGTATAAAATCTTTCACATCGTCTTGATGATGAGGATTCTTATCCCATTGTATGGAATCCTTTACATCATTTAAATCTTCTAAATCTGCCCATCGTCTAATCAATGTGACATCGTATCTACTAATTCTATCACCAAAGTGATCAATTAAAGGTTGGATTACTCTTCCCATTCCAGAGACGTTACAACTCCCCTGAATAACGTAAGACTTTCCCACTACTTTGTTATAATTAACTCTAGAATTGTGAATAATATCAGCAACAGAATATTTACCTTCTCTATCTTCTCCACCTTGAAATATAGCCATTTTTTTCATGGGTAAATAAAATTTTTGTTTATTTTCGTATCCCAAGCCTTCCTTTGATGCATCTATTACAACATCACTCTTTTGGATAGCATCTTCAAGAAAACCAGTAAACTCCAATTTATTATTTTTGAATTCTTGTTCCATAGATCGTGGAATAAAAACTTTATATCCTTTGGATATTGCTTCTTTTGCTCTTTCATCAGGTTTATATTTCGCTATACCAACCAAATCTATTTCTCTGTCTAAATCAAATGCTGTAGCTAGTCTTCTTCCGATATTACCATAACCATTAATGAATAATTTAATCATTTCAACCACTAAAATCTTCTTAATTTATTCCATTAAAAGTATAATATATTTTTATTTTGACTTTTAATAATTTGAAATGTTTAAATGGACTGTACCTATTAATAATTTCTAATCTAAATGAAGATTTTGATTATTGATAATTATGATTCTTTTGTTTATAACATTGCACAATCACTTGGGCAACATAATATTACAACTTACGTTTACAGAAATGACAATATTACTCTTAGTAAAATAAAAAAGTTGGGTATAGATGCAATAATAATATCACCAGGACCTGGAAATCCAGAAAATGAGAAATACTTTGGAATTTGCAATAATATTATAAAGATCTTAGGAAAAGAAATCCCACTTTTAGGTATATGCTTAGGACACCAAGGAATAGTATCAGCATTCGGTGGGAAAATCACAAATGCAGGTATCACCAGGCATGGCAAAACAAGTGAAATTTATTATAAGTTCGATCCCTTATTTGAAGATGTCAAAAACCCTTTTCTAGCTACCCGTTATCATTCTCTAATAGCAGATAAAAAAACATTTCCTAAATGCCTAGAAATAACAGCAAATTCCTTAGATGATAATGAGATTATGGCTATATCTCATAAAAAATATCCTATTAAAGGAGTTCAATTTCATCCTGAATCAATATTAACTGGTGAAGGATTAAAAATCTTAAACAATTTTATTTCATTTATAAAAAAATGATCAATACAGAACTTAATGTTAGGGACATATTAAATAAAATCTCTTCTAATAAAAATTTAACATATAATGAAGCTATACTGATTTTCAAAAATATAGTTGAAGGTAGAATTCAAGACTATGATTCCACTTCTATTCTCAAGGAGATTTCAGTGAAAGGTGAGACAGGAGTGGAAATACTTGCAATGATTCAAATTATTAAGGAGCATTCTATAAAAATCCGTCCGAAAGTCAAAAATAATTTATTTGATATTTGCGGTACAGGAGGCTCTAAAATCAAAACATTTAACATTAGTACTGCATCTGCTATTGTTGCTGCTTCTGCTGGTTGTAATATAGCAAAACATGGTAATCGAGCAGTTTCTGGTATATGCGGAAGTGCGGATTTTTTGGAATATATTGGTTTAAACTTAAGCAATCCACCACATATTGTATCTAGTTGTATTGAAGAATTGGGTATAGGTTTTTTGTTTGCTCCCTTGTTTCATCCTGTATTAAAAAACGTTGCGAAATTAAGAAAGGAAATAGGTATGAAAACAATCTTTAATATTGCTGCACCATTATGTAATCCTTGTGTTAACTTAAGTGGCCAAATCATAGGAATTTATGATTCTTCATTATTACATAAATTTTCAGAAGTTACAAAAAAACTAAATAGAAATTTTATACTTATTAATTCAAATGATGGTATTGATGAAATATCGACTACTTGCATAAATGAGATAATTCATGTTAACAAAGGAGAAATCAGCAATTTTACTCTAAATCCACTTGATGTTGGAATACCGTTTGCATCAGTAAATAATATAACTATTAAAAATAAGGAAGAGTCAATAGAAATGACTCTAAAATCTATTTATGGGTTGGCTCACAAAGAAATCGAAGATATCGTAGCTTTGAATTCCTCACCTGTATTAGTTCTTTCTGAAATCGCTAAAAACCTTCAAGAAGGAATTGATATTTCTCGCTCAGTAATTAGAGAAGGAAAAGCTAAAAAGAAATTAGAAGAGCTAATTACTTTTTGTGGAAATAAAGAGAGATTATCCGAAATCGAAAAGAATTTGGATCTGAGTTAAAAATTCCAAGGGGTAGTCTAACTACAAATACAATATTACTTAGCAATTATTTATTCAAACATGTATTTTTAAATATTACTGCAAAAGAATTCAAATACAAAGTAATTGTTACTCAGATAAGAACTTACGATCAGAATTTGCCTGGTATTAGTAGATAATATGAACTAGTACAATAGAAACAGAATTTAATACTTGGTTTTTCTCCAACTTCAAATAAAAATTTTATTTGGAAATCTACATGTATAAAATCAAAATAAATAAAAAATCTGCACCATACTAGGTAAAAGTTAATTAGTCTTAATCTAAAGTAATTCTGCTCTAATGCAAATGCTTATATAAGTTTATAAAAATATGATACGACATTGAGCTTCCAATTCACTATATTAGAAGATAAATTAAACCTCCTGTTAAATAGGAGAGAATTAAAAATTTTCTTAAAGAGTGCGGCCGGAAAAATTAGTAAAATTGAGTTAGTCAAAATAATAGCCAAAAATTTTAATGAAGATGAAAAAAAAATATTTCCTATTTCATTAGCTGGCGAAAAAGGAAAAACTAACATTACCGCTACTCTTTTTATCTATGAAAATGATGAAATTGCTAAAAAACATCTTCCAAAGTATAGGATACTTAGAAAATTATCAAAAGAAGATAGAAAGAAACTAATTGATGAAGAAAAGGCTGCAAAATTGAAAGCCAAACAAACATCTAAGGCAGATGCTAAATAATAGTAGTGATATAAATGGCAGATAAAAAAAATGAGAAGGATTCTCAAGTATACAAGTTCTACAAAATAGATGGTAATTCTATAGAACGTATCAAGAGAGATTGTCCGAGATGCGGAAAGGGAGTATTCATGGCTGTTCATAAAGACCGACTAACTTGTGGCAAATGTGGATTTACTGAATTTAATAAAAAAAAAATATAATCGAAAAACTCTCTTTATTATCTATAATTAGTGTTGTCTAGAATTGCTAATTTTTCTTTCAAATCCGAATTAATAGAAAAATTCATTATGGATTTTATCGGAATTTTGATATTATTATCTTTTATAGTAAGTTTTATGATAGGAAGGCCCTCCTTAATCCATTGTTGTAATACTTTATTTTGTAAACTAATATCATTAAAGCCGTATTCAAATTTCTTTATAATGTTTCTCACAAATGTGTTATCATTACCAAATACTATGTTTGCATCAAGAAGATGTGTCATGTCTTCATATATTCCTTGATAAATACTATCAATCCTGTCATCAGATACGATTTCCATTCTAGTTATCTTGGATAAAAAATGTAGATAGTGTAAAAATTCGTGACCAAGTATCGCGAAGATAGAACTTTTTTGTCCATAAGCAATTAAAGGAGCACTAATTTGAACTACAATATCCAATTTTCCTTCAATGTCTACAATTGGGATAGTCCTCGCGTACAATATGCCATATTCTGAAAATTCAATTTGTGAATATGAAACAATTAGATTAGGTTCTATATAAAAATAGGGAAATTTTATATTAGTAATACTTTCGATGTGTTTTATACCTTCTTTCACAATTGAAAATCTTTTTATTATCAGATTATAAAGGTGATTAGAAATTTTATGGTCAAAATTGGCCGATTTGACTTTGTCTAGTGGGTCAACATCCATTAATAATAGAAACTACCTATTTTTGTATAAAAAAATTACGAAAGTGAAATGTCCATAATATCGAATTTTAAACATTCACATTGATTTTGAAGTGCTAATGAAATATTTGGATTTATAAAGTTTCGACCTTCGATAAATTGTCGTAAGAAAAGACCACTATCACATTCTACATTAATTATCAAATGATATGAGTCAAGTTTTTTAAATCCAATACGATAGATTTTTTTAGAGAATATTTTTGACTTGTACCTGTATCTTATAATAGAATTATTTAATTTCATTAAATTTATAAAGTGAATTTTATTTATAGGATTAGATGTTTTTATAAATATTTTATTTTTAATTCTAAAATTTCTTTTAACATTTTCGAAGTAATCTTTTTTTTCTATAATTTTGAACGATATTCCATTCCTCGTAAAAACCTTGTTCATTTTTATTGTCCTTTTCCGTGGATTAATTAGCTGTACCAAAAATAAGCGTCCTTTTCCTAATACTTGACTATTATCATCTTCACTACCATACCACGAGAAAACCATTCTATCTGATCTAATACAATCTGATAAAGTCTTGTGTATTATTGTTTGAATTGTTTGATTTTTCGATATAATAGAATCATTATTATTATTTAGATTATTCTTTAAAACGTTTTTTTCTCTTTGAGCCATAAATTTTTTCTTATTATATCTACCCAGTAAATATAAAGAACGAGATAAAACCTTAATAGAATAATCATTGTTATCAGAAATAGATAAATTAATTTTAATGTCAGGATTGATGATGTTTAGTTTCTTTTTGGATAGAGATTTAAATTTGTTCCTAATTTTAAAATTAAAAGATGATTTTATATCTTCTATACCTTTTATTTTGTAATGTGACCTAATCGAGTCTTCTATATCAAACATATAATATGGTAGTGTAGTTCCTATTGTAAATGAGCGATAGCTATAATTTTCTTCAAAATGAATCATTTCGAACATTTTATGTACAATTTCATTAATCTTACTAAAAATGCCTTTGCAGATAAAGCAATTTATATTATTTATTTTAAAATAATGTTTGAAAGTAGGAAAATTTCTTTTCAGACACATATGACATAGTTGATAGTCAAAACTCAATAAGTTTGAATAAATCATATATTTCGATTTACCCACTATTTAACCAAAACCAAATCTTCTCAACATGCCATGCATTTGTCTTCCTTTTGCTTGTTTCATCATGGTTTTTGAATTATTATATTGTTTAATCATATCTTTTACTTCATGTTCTGTAATTCCAGAACCTCGAGAAATTCTCTTTCTTCTAGCATCATTGATAATATTGGGATCTTTTTTCTCCTCTTTTGTCATTGACTGGATTATAAATCTCCATTTTTCAATTTTTCCTTGTAATACATCTAATTGATCGTCTTTTACCATTCCAGATAAGCCAGGTAGATTTTCTATAACGTTTCTAAATCCCATTTTATTAACATTTTCCATCTGAGAATAAAAATCCTCTATTGTCATTTTTCCCCCTAAAAGCCTCTTTGCTTGAGTTTCATCTGCTTCAATCTCAAGTTTCTTAGCCATATCTAAGAGGGCCTTGATGTCACCCATCCCCAGCAATCGTCCAACAAACCGAGTTGGTGAGAATAATTCTAAATCGTCGATACGCTCGCCAGTACCTATAAAAAAGATTTTTGCTCCTGTAACTGCGGATGCAGCCATAGCACCTCCACCCTTGGCTGTTCCATCTAATTTTGTTATAACTATTCCTCCTATAGGGGCTGAATCATGAAAAGCTTTTGCCTGACTATAAGCTTGCTGTCCGATAGTTCCATCTATAACTAAAAGAACCAAGTCCGGATTGGTAACTTTGTGTATTTCATTCATCTCTTCTAGTAATCCAGATTCTTCTTTATGTCTCCCTGCCGTATCAATAACAATTACATCATAATCTTGAGATTTATAATATTCTAATCCATTTTTTACTATGGAAATTGGGTCCTTATTTTCTTCTTCCCCATACACTTCAACTTTAATTTTTATACTATTCATTTTTAACTGTGTAAGAGCGCCTGGTCTCCAAGTATCAGCACCGATTATTGCTACCTTATAACCATGTCGTGAAAGCCATCTAGCAATTTTGACAGTACATGTAGTTTTACCACTCCCCTGAATTCCCAACATCAAAATTATATTTTTTTTACCGGGTTGGAAATTAAAAGAATCTTCTTGCAGTGATGGAGTTTTGTCTATATGGATAATCTGGTTTCCCGTATAACCCAAAAGAGAAGAAATTTCATTATATAAAATTGTAATTATATGATCTTTTTTTGTTAATCCTTTTGGGGGTTGTTCATTTAATGCTCGCTCCTTAAGATTTTTTGTTATAGAAAGAACTTGTCGTACATTGACATCCGATTGTAACAATGATCTTTGAATGTCTTTTGACAGCGAATCTATAAGCTCTTCGTTAATATCAGAGGCCCCAACTATTTTCTTTAGAGCACTTCTTAACCCTGTCCTGAGATTATCTAACATTTACTTATCTAATAGAGACATATCCGATATTTCTACTATACCTCTTTGTCCATCCCAGTGTATTTTTGAGGTTAAAATTTCTAATCTTTTTTTAAAAATGGGACAATCTAGAACTATTGTTTCTGCTTCCCCTCCTTCAAAAGAGAGGTTGAACCCATATTTTTGACTCAGTCTAAACAAGTCCTCCAAACTTGATTGATTTAGTATAATTCCAAGAAAATTAGCGTCAAGACCCATTGAAGATACACTTGTAATTTGTATTACAAAATTATTTTTCAGCAGATTATTCATGTAATCATATTCATCAATTTCCCATAATGGTGAAATGAGCTTCAAGTTATACTTTTCACAACTCCTGTTAAATTTATTTTTCTGAAAATTGGAACGTATACCACCATGAACTATTCCATCAATTTTATATTCAGTATAGGCTTGCCTAATTAATTCGTCTAATTTGTTACATTCGTCATCCATCGAAATCGAACGGATTTTTTTTGTAATAATGGGAATTTGTAATGCTTGAGACTGTAGGTAAGTTGTCCAAATATTGGGAGAATGAAATAAATAACTTTCCTCGGAATGAGGTATTAAAGTTAACAGACAATCAACCGATAGTCCCCACTGTTTAGCCAAATATAAAGAATATGTACTATCCTTTCCTCCTGAAAATAAACACGCTACTCTCAAATACAAAAATTAAAATCAATTACTAATATTTAAAAAATGTACAATAAAAGACAAGGTCAATTCTTAATAATAAGAAGATTGAGAGGAAGGTTCTGCAATTTCAGGAAATAAGGTTATTAATTTAGAATGTTTTTCCAGGAATTCTAATCCCATTTTTGTAGTTTTATATAATCCACTAATTTTTGAATATTCAATTAGTCCCCTATTCATGGCCACAGATATGTAACGAAGCACTTGAGAGTGGGATATACATGCTTTATTCATTATACTAGTTTGATATTCCCAGGTATCTTTTGCACTACGAAGAATTGCTGCAATTACTTCAATATCTGCTCGATTTTTCATTTAAATACTCTTTCCTCCATTCAATATGATTTACAACACTAATTGATCTAGAATAAAAAAACATTTGACAATTAAACAAGACTAACTTGGTTGAAAATTTATAACAATTTCTTGTTTTACAACTAATAACACCTCAGTAACTCATAATCTTCTTCATATACAATGTATCAGACGGCTCTTCCTATACTTCATCGGTGTTTGGATAAGTTATTGTTACTTTACTAAATGTTAATAAAAACATTGTGTAATAATCTCTCAGGTTTTATCAAAAAAGTATTTTCCTTCTTTCATTTTTATTATCCTTAGATTTTAGATTAGTGATGAGATCTGCTAGAATCGTAAAAACGAACAAGCCTCTTGTTATTGAAGATAGAGCTGTTCCAAAACCAAAGAATTCCGAAGTTTTAGTAAGGGTAAAAGCTGCTCGAATTTGCCATAGTGATTTGCATCTATGGGAAGGAGGTTATATGGGTGCTGGAGATAAATTTATGAAAGTAGAAGATCGGGGAGTAAAATTCCCTTTAACCCCAGGCCATGAGGTTTCCGGTATAATCGAAGATATAGGGGAATCAGTAATACAGTTTCAAAAAGGGGATAAAGTCTTAATATATCCTTGGATTGGTGATGGAATCTGTCATTCTTGCAAAGCCGGTGACGAACATTTATGCGAATCACCTCAAACTCTAGGAATATATCAAGATGGTGGATATGCAGATTTAATTTTAGTTCCAAATTATAAGCATCTTATTAAATTAGAGAAGATAGATTTTAACTCATCTGCGGCTCTTGCATGTTCAGGATTGACAGCCTATACTTCAATCAAAAAGTCTTTAGCAATGCCTGGAGAAACTCTTTTAATTATTGGTGCTGGAGGATTAGGACTTATGACAGTGCAGATTGCCAAAGCAATAACTAATTCCAATATTCTAATTATGGATGTCGATGACAAAAAATTAAAAGAGGCAAAAAAGTTAGGCGCGGATATGACAATAAATTCTCTTTCTTCTGACCCAGTCAAGGCAGTAAAAAATTTAACCAATGGAAAGGGATGCGAAGTGTTAGTTGATTTTGTAAATAACAATCAAACAGCTCCAACTGCTATTGAAGTCCTAAGAAAAAGAGGACGCTACATTATGGTAGGACTTTTTGGGGGATCATTAGAATTAAATTTGCCACTTGTTCCTCGTAGAGCTTTTAATCTTACAGGGGCATACACTGGTAGATATAATGATTTGGTTGAATTGGTAGGTCTAGTTAAAAAAGGAAATCTTAATTCGGTAGTTTCAAGACATTATAAAATAGAAGAGGCTAATCAAGCATTAGAGGACCTAAAAAGTCGTAAAATTGTAGGAAGAGCTATTTTTAATCCGTAAACTTTTGTATCCCGCGAGCAGGATTTGCTCCATAATAACCATATAGTTATTTTGTTTGAGCCTGCGACAATTCGGTTTCTGCTTAATGTGAGCCTGATAGGCTGAAAATACGGTTAGCTAAATAAGCCAACTACTACAGCCGAAAGCTCTACCAGGCTGAGCTATCGCGGGATAAATCGATTGAGATATTTATTATATATAATTGTGTCTCATAAGAAAATTTCCACAACTATCACTATAAGAGATATTTTGAAATGTTTAATGAAGAATACGATATGATCATATCAGCACCAGCACGTTTAAGCGCAGAAATTAAGTTTAAAATATGCCAAGTTTCGTCCAATAAACCAAATGCAGCTGCTGCTTTTATCATAGAATATTCTCCAGACACAACTTGAACAACTAATGGTAACTTACAAATTTTTTTAATTCTATATATTAGGTCAAGAGATGACATTGCGGGTTTGATCATAACCATATTTGACCCTTCGTGAATATCCATTTCGATTTCTCTTTGTATTTGTCGTGGATTATAGTATGGTACCTGATATGTGGATTTATCTATTTCATTGGCAGATATATGAAAAAAAGTTTCTGATCTGAATGGTTTGTACAAGGAGGAAGATTGTTTTGCAGAAAAAGAGAGAATTTTTATTTTCTTATAACCGTTAGCGTTTAATTTTTCTTTGATTCGTTGAACTTGACCATCCATCATGGATGATGGAGCCACAACATCTACGCCTGACATTGCATGACTTAATGCAATATCGGATAATAGTTCAATTGTCGAGTCGTTATCCACTACATTTTTAGCGTTTTCTAATAATCCACAATGACCAGTCTTATTATATTGACAGACACATACATCAGTTATAGTTGTAATTTTGTTTCCAAAATTCGACTTTATCAATCTCAAAGATTTTTGTACTATGCCATTATTGGAAGTTGCTGAGGTACCCATATTATTCCGTACTCGTGGTAACCCAAAAAGAAGGACAGAATGTATCCCATTTTCAACTATTTTTTCTAAGCATGGGATAATATCATTATAGGGAACTTTAAAAAATCCTGGCATCACATTTAATTCTTGAAATCTATCATTTTCATCAACAAATAAAGGAAAAATCATATCCTTTTTAAATAAACGACATCTTTTTGAAAATTCATAATAATTATCTTCAGACTTTACCATTTTTTTGTCCTTTTCAACTATTTTTTATTTTTCATTACATGGAATCGAATCATTTACTATTTGAATTATTCGTATCATCATCAGTGTTTAATGTCCATGGAAACCATCTACCAATAATCTTTCCCCAATCAATTCGAAGATATAAAAAAATAATCAATATCAATATGCTAATACTAACCCCCACACCTATATACAGATAAATCGGATCTGTATTTTCGGAAGTCAATACTTCGACGACCGGTCGTCCTAAAAACACACTACCAAATACAATAAATTCATTCAGAATGAACTTTCCTGAAAGAGTAGCTATAGCAAATTTGGCTGGATTGTATTTTGCTAAGCCAAGTGGAATATAAACAAGATCATCAGGAATTGGGGTCAATGCTGCAGCGAAGGCTCCAGGCCAACCATATTTAGACAAAAGTTTTTGGAGGGGAAGCATCCTTTTTTTCGTTTTAGAGCTTAATATATTTCGTCCATAGTAGCTTACGTAGAATATTATTAATTTAGCTATGACTGCCCCCACTGCACTAAAAAGAGAAACTAAATGTGGATCAAGGTTTTGGTTAATGCCTGCAGTAAATAATACAGGGAAATAAGGAACGGGGATAAATACAATTATACTAGCAAAAAACGTAATGATTAAGATTCCGAAATATCTTCCTACGTTTCCATACTCTTCATAACCTAAGTCAAAAAAAGTGAGTATATCATTAATGCCATCCAAATATTGAGACTCCTATCTGTTTATATTTTGTGTAATTTAAGTCAATAATTTTCATTAAATATCCAGGAAATGGAATTATAATTTACAGGAATCATGTTAGAACTTTAGGAACTAAATTAGTTAATATGATTTAGCAAAAATTACAGTCTTTTTAGAAGGCGCATTACAATATATACATTTGTTATCTGAAGTATATTTCTCAAATGGAATCAGACGGATATCGGCACCTGTCTCATTTTTTATGCTATTTTCACATTCTTCTTTTTCACACCAATCTGCTAAAATAAAACCTCCCTTTTCATTTAATATTTTCTTCATCTCCGCATAGTTAGAAATTTTTACGATATTATTATCATGCATATTCTTAGCCTTTTCAAATAAGGATTTTTGGATTTGATGTAAATAAACCTGTACAGACTTACTACAGATTTCTCTTTGAATTAGGATTTTTTCTCCTGTATCTCTTCTGACAAGCTCTAAATTTTTATTATTAATGTCTCTTAATCCAATATTGATTCTCAGTGGTACTCCTTTAACCTCCCAATCGTTAAATTTCCATCCTGCTGTATATCCTTCTCTATCATCAACGATAACCCTTAAACCTACATTATTGAGTTCAACAAATAGTTTTTTAGACTCTTCAATAACTATATCTCGTTCTTTATTCTTAAAGATTGGGACTATCACCAATTGAATGGGAGCAATTTTAGGGGGTAAAATTAATCCTTTATTGTCACCATGAATCATAATCAATGCTCCTATTACTCTCCATGAAATCCCCCATGATGTTTGCCAAGCAAAATACTGTTTTGAATCTCTACCTAAAAAACGAATTTCAAATGGCTTTGAAAAATTCTGACCTAGATTATGAGAAGTAGCCATTTGCAATGCTTTTCCATCCGGCATTAATGATTCGAGGGTGTTAGTATACAGCGCTCCAACAAATTTTTCTTTATCGGTTTTGCTTCCTTTAATAGTTGGAATAGCCAGAAAGTTTTCTAAAAGATAATGGTAATAATTAAGGATCAACAAAACTTCCTCTTCAGCTTCTTTTTCATTTTCATGGACAGTATGTCCTTCTTGCCAGAGAAATTCTGAGTTTCTAATAAAAGGTTTAGTAGATTTAATTTCAGCACGTAATGCGGAATTCCAAAAATTCATTTTCAAAGGAAGGTCTCTATAACTCATTATCCATTTAGAAAATATTTGATAGGCGAGTGTTTCTGAAGTGGGTCGTACAGCTAATTTGTCAGTTAAATTAGTATCTCCTGCTTTCGTGACCCAAAATACCTCTGGAGTAAATCCAATAAAATGATCTTTTTCTTTAGCTAAGAGGCTTTCTGGGATAAGAATCGGTAAGAACCCATTTTGATGTCCTGATTCTTTTAATTTTTTATCTAAAGATTCTGTTATAATTTCCCATATCCTATATCCATATGGTTTAAGTACAATGAATCCTTTAACAGGCGAATAATCGATTAACCCGGCTTTGGTCACTACTTGAGTATACCATTCACTAAAATCATCTTCTTTTCTAGTTGTTATTCCAATCTCTTTTAATTCTGACAAAAAAATCCCTTGTAATGAATCTATTAGTTATAATGGCTCACCACGACAATATACTTGTCCAGTTATCCTACTATGAAAATTCTTACAAACGTAACATGGGATAAACGATATTTCTTTTTGAAGAACAGGACAATCCACAGACTCCATTTTCATTCTTTTTAGCATTTTAGGACTAACGCCTTTTAATTTAAGTTTTCCTTTTTCATCCATCATTCCAATACTCTTTAATTCATTTTTTACCTCATCGCTGAGTCGCATCGCTGTATCTGATAGCTTAATTGGTACTATAAATTTTGTATTGGTATCAGGTAGAGAATTAGGTTCACTCATATCTTTATGTACTATTGATATAATATATGATGTTTCCTATATCCGTAAAAATTAAAGATAAATTACTTTACTAATTGATATAATAGTGATGAATTCAGAAATTTCATTTTCGATTAAAGACGACTCAATATCTGAAATTCTGCAAAGATATCAAAGTAACACGACTATTACGAAAAATGATGCTCTTGTCCTTTTAGAGTCTACTGACATTCTATCTATATTGAAACTTTCAGCCTCTTTAAAAACTAGGTTTAAAAAAGATGTTATTACTTATTCTAGAAAAATCTTTATTAATATCACTAATTTGTGTAGAGATTTTTGTTCATATTGTACCTATAGAAAAAATCCGTTTGACTCCTCTTCAATTATGATGAAGCCTGCTGAAGTGCTTAATTTATCTAAAATTGGAAAAAAATTTCACTGTACTGAAGCTTTAATTGTTGCAGGAGAAAGGCCAGAAGAGCGATACACAGAAGCAAAAATATGGCTAAGGCAACTCGGCTATACTTCTTTAGCAGAGTATGTAATTGATATATCTGAAAAAATTGTAAAATATACCGGCTTATTACCTCATTCAAATCTTGGTAATATTACAAAAGAAGAAATGAAATTACTAAAGATGTATAATGTAAGTCTAGGTTTAATGCTCGAATCTTCAAGTGAAAAATTGCTAGAAAAAGGTATGTCCCATGAATTTGCACCCAGTAAAAATCCTAGTAAGAGAATCGAGGTAATAAAGAACGCTGGGAGAATGAAAATTCCCTTAACTACAGGGCTTTTAATTGGGATAGGAGAAACTAAAGAAGAAATAATAAATGATTTGTTTCTTTTAAAAAGTATTAATAATGAATTTGGTAACATTCAGGAAATAATTTTACAGAATTTTCAGCCCAAAAGAAATACTAGAATGCAAGGTTTTCCGTCTCCTAGTAACGATTATTTCTTAAAAATAGTTTCTATTGCAAGATTAATTATGCCCAATATGAATATTCAAATTCCTCCTAATTTATCTCCAAGAAGTTTTAGTTCTTTCATAGATGCAGGGATTAATGATTGGGGAGGAATTTCTCCTGTAACAATTGATCATGTAAATCCTGAATTTCTATGGCCAAAGATAGAAGAGCTAAAATATATCACGGAATCAAAGTGTCAAAGGCTTCGGGCAAGGTTACCAGTCTATCCAGAGTTTATAGACAAACATGACTTTATTTCTTCTCATTTACGAAATTATGTAGAAAACTTTATTGGCTTAGATAGATTAGTGAAAGAGGAATATTTAGTTGAATTTAGATAGTATATTAAAAAATATTGATCCTGTTATTTCGAATATATTGAATAGAGTAATTGATGAAAATCACATATCTGAAGAGGAAACTACAGAACTGTTCAATTCTAACGGAATCGAACTGAATATAATTGTAATTGTTGCTAATCATCTTTGTAAAAGAAAAAAAAGAGATATCGTAACATATGTCATAAATCGAAATATAAATTTTACAAATGTTTGTATCAAAAGATGTGGTTTTTGTGCTTTTAGTAGGGACTTCAGAGAAGAAGAAGGATACTATTTACCTATCGAAGAAGTAGTAAGAAGGGCAAAAGAAGCTGAAAAATTGGGAGCTACGGAAGTATGTATTCAAGCAGGCCTTCCTCCAAGGATGGACGGCATGTTATATGTCGATATATGTAATGCTATTAAAAAGGAGCTTCCGAATATCCATATTCATGCTTTTTCCCCTGAGGAAATTCTCTACGGTGCAAAAAGATCTAATACATCAATAGAAGATTATTTAAAAATGCTTAAAGAAGCAGGCTTAGGAAGTATTCCTGGAACTGCTGCTGAAATATTAGATCAGGAAATAAGAGATAAAATTTCCCCAGGCAGGATAGGTGTAAAAGATTGGATAAAAGTTGTTAAATGTGCTCATTCAATTGGAATTAATTCTACTTCTACTATTATGTATGGCCACATAGAAAGTTATGAACATATTACCAAACATCTCAGTATACTGAAGAATATTCAAAAAGAAACTAAAGGATTCACAGAATTTGTCCCATTGAGTTTTGTACATAGTGAGGCACCAATGTATAATAGAAATCTTATTGATGGTATTAGAAATGGACCTACTGGAGTGGAAGTGTTAAAGATGCATGCAATTGCAAGAATTTTTCTTAATAACGAGATCGACAATATTCAAGTTTCATGGGTAAAAGAGGGACCACGGATGGGACAGATCTTATTGGAAGCAGGTGCTAATGATTTTGGTGGAACGTTAATCAATGAAAGCATTTCGACCTCTGCTGGAGCCTCTTTTGGACAGCTATTAAAACCTAAAGTTATTAGAAATATTATACATAATATGGGCAAAATACCCGCTCAAAGGAAGTCAAACTATCAAATTCTCAAAACATTTTCAAATGATGATTACTTTGACGATGAATTACTTGATATGTCGGACCCACATGATTTTGGATCATATAAAGAATTAATAAAAATGGATCGCTTTAGGTTCAAAAAACACTGATCGAGATTCCTTTTCTTGTAAATCTTCTTTAAACAAATTTTTAGAATTGTTTTATTGGTAAGATTTATCAATAGTAAAACATGACCATTAAATCTGTATCTATTAATGTCAAATACCATTGAAAAGACTTTTAAATGGAAAACATTGGAGCACAATGGAGTAGCTTTTCCTCCTAGTCATATTTTAAAAGGATTAAGTATTAAGATAAATAATGAAAGACTAGCTCTAAATAATGAACAGGAAGAAATAGTATATGCATGGGCAAAAAAGAAAGATACGCATTATATTGAAGATGCTATTTTCCAAAATAATTTCTTAACCGATTTAAAAAAAATATTACCCATTAGGTTCCAGAATACAAATAATATACACCAAATTGATTTTTCAGAAGCTTTTTGCCTAGTGGATGAGGAACTTAAACTCAAAATAAGAGAAAAAGAGAAAATACAAAAGTTAAGTAGAGAAGATAAAAAGAAGCTAATAGATAAAAAAAAACAAGAAAGAGAAAGATTAAAGAATTTTTATGGAAAGGCGTATGTTGATGGGATGGAGGTGGAGGTTGCCAATTGGTTAGTTGAGCCCCCAGGTTTATTCATGGGTAGAGGATTACATCCACTTAGAGGAAGATGGAAACCAAGAGTAACACCTCAAGATGTTATATTGAATTTGGGAGAAGATGCACCTGTTCCTGAAGGGGCATGGAAAAATATTGTTCATGATCATTCCTCAACTTGGCTAGCTACATGGACAGAAAAATTAACTGATAAGAGAAAATATGTTTGGTTACATGATTCAGCATTTCTCAGACAAAATACTGATAAAGAAAAATACGACAAAGCGAGAAATCTCGAAAAATATGCCTATAAAATTCAAAAAGAAATTATAAACAAAATGATTAATTCTAAGGAGTTAAATCAGCGCAAAGTAGCAACTGTTTGTTATTTAATACTCAAATTAGCAATGAGAGTAGGGGATGAAAAAGATAAAGATGAGGCAGATACAGTTGGGGCGTCTACCTTGAGAGTAGAACATATAAAATTTCCTGAAAAAGACAATAAGAAATTCATTGAACTTAATTTTCTTGGAAAAGATAGTGTTCCATGGCAAAAAACCTTAGAAATAAATTCTGAAGACACAAAAGGTTTATATCAGAATATCCGATTATTTATGAAAGATAAAGGACACAATAGTGAAATTTTTGATAATATAAATTCCTCAAAGGTGAATGCATTTTTAAGAAGAATAGATCCAAAAAATGTCCCAGGCCTAACTGCAAAGGTATTTAGGACCTATCTTGCAACGAAAATAGTAAAAGAATCATTAAAAAATCCAGCTCTTGATGTAAATAAACAATCTTCAGAACCTAAAAAAATTTATGTAGCCAAAATTGCGAATTTAAAAGCAGCGATTGCATGTAACCATAAAAAAGGAATTGACCCCAAGAACCCTGCCAGTAAAAAGGCATTAGACAAATTTGCAGAATCACTAACCAAAAAGGAAGAGGCCATTGAAAAAATAAGAAACGATATATTGTCTAATAAGTGGAAAACAGAAAAACAGAAAGAAAAACTGATATATAGAATGGAGAAGATTCAGTACCAATTAAAACTACAAAAAGAAACCCGAGATTATAATTTGGGTACGTCTTTAAGAAATTATATTGATCCAAGAATTATGAAAACCTGGTTAGATGATGTAGAATTAGATTGGAAAAAGGTATATACTTCAACGTTACAAAGAAAGTTTAAATGGATTGAATTATCAAAGAAATAATCAATTTCTGACAAAAATTCAAATTCTCTTAACTGCGTTTATAATAAAAATACTAAAGTTGTTATAATTTTATTATCTCTTATAATATCAAAAGATATAGAAGAAATTTGAGTATTAATAGAATATATATCACATTTGAAATAACAGGAATGAAACGCTGCTGAGCTTGCCGGAGTGGCTCAGCTTGGTTAGAGCGTTCGACTCATAATCGAAAGGTCGCGGGCTCGAATCCCGCCTCCGGCATTAAGTATTCTTTCAATTTTACTACCTTAAGAAAATATGAAAAAAGGATAAAAAAGCTGAAAATTTAATATCTGAAAGCAAAACATAGTATATGAAGTACTATCACAAATTCTTAAATTACCTTTCCAAATGAGAAGATCGCTACAATATAAGAAAAGATTAGTTATAAGATTCAAAAGATATAAAACAAATCTTCATAGAAATAATTAAACTGACTATAAATGTGGATTCATTTATGTGATCTAGAAATAAAGCTAGATAGAAATTGTGTTATTCTGACCCTAAGACGAAAAACGTGACATTTGGAATAGTTTCCTTTCCTGTTTTATTGCTAATACTCGTCTCTTATAGCAGGTTCTAACATTTATTTACCTTCCAAAAGGAGAGAAACAATTTTCATTATGGATTAGTCAAACATCAAATTATAATATCAATGCTTTATGTTTGTATGGAGCAAAAATATAAGAGAAAAAGGACTAAAAGCACTTTGCTAATTGAATCTAAATCATTCTATCAATATCATCATGTTACTTATTATCCGAATTTTTACCTACCTTTCAATGGATATTTTCCTTGGCTGGCAATATTGAACTAAAGTAATTTCATTTTGATACCTTTATCAGTTAAAGAGATCTAGAAGAGTTACTATCCATTAGTAAAGGAAAGCTGTAGGAAAAGAACAAAGAGCTCAATAAAAATTTTTAATATAATAGGTATTCTTAAATTCTAAGCACAACTATCGAGATTTTGTTTTGAACTAGCAAGTCCAATTAGATATAGTCGAATTATATATTTTGAGATATCATTGCAATTCTCAAGTAAATTAAAGAAATTGAGAGGAGATATTATTTATATAACTGAATTAGTAGATACCGAAAATGCAGTGGGTGAAACGATGAGACCACAAAGTAAAACATTTGTATTATTAATTTTAGTATTCATAATTTTGTCATTTTTAGTTACTGTTAAAGCAACAAATAACATTGATAATTTAATATCTAATCTTTTTTTTCAATTGGGAGGAGATCCTAGTTTAGATATGTTTATGATTATTGTTTCATCAACGGGTGACTTATTTACTATGGTGATTGTAGGAATGATTTTAACTATAATAAGGAGAACAAGAAAAATCGGACTCATTTTCCTAATTTCAATTGTAGTCATATCTATATCAATAATGTATATTAAACCACTTGTAAATCGAACATCTCCGCTTGAACAATATATTCCACAATATCACATTCCTGATAATTATATGATTGAAAACGATAGCATGACACCATTATCAAGAGATTTATCCTTTCCATCTAATCATGTTGCCCGGGATACTGCTTTCATAATAATCATTGGATATTGGTTTAGATTCTTTAAAAACAAAACATGGGTTGGAACTTTATTATGGACTTTTCCTGGATTGATAGGACTGAGTAGACTATATCTTCTTCAAAATTATTTTATTGATATATTGGGAGGAGCAATATATGGTATAATAATTGCAATATTACTAGTGAAGGTACTAAAATTAAACGAACCATTTCTTGCAAATAAATTTAACAAATAGGTTTAGCCATATCCTGGTTTGGTCAATCACGGGTAGTTATAATCCATCCAAAGTGTTTTGTATCATGTATATACCTTATTTCCTTCATCTTAATTTTTAATTTACGTTTTCTTAATTGAGAAGTAAATTCTAATTGAAGACTAAGACCAATTTTTTTGGCTAATTTATTATTTTCTTGCTTTCTTGGTAGAAGAATTCTATAACTAAAATCATTTGTCGGTTCAAGGCTCATATAATCAAGGATCATGCTGTCACAAACAGATTTGACTTGTTCTAATTTTTCTACGAAAATAGTTTTATGTACAGGTAAATCTCTCCAAAAAGAAGGACTTGACATGTAGATTTACTATAATTTCAAAAAAATATTATTTAATTTACAATACAATTAAATCAGAAAAGGTTTGAATCTTTTTCCATTTTTTCAGCGGTAGTTGGTTCTTTGTCAGAATAATATTTTACCATACCCATCTTTAATACCTTAAGAGATAATAATGCACATTTTATTCTTGCAGGGCCTAAATTTGTCAATCCTATATTTTCTAATACTTCATCTTTAGATATATCTTTAGCTGTGGTTAATGGTTTATCCATAACCATTTCTGTTAGCATAGATGCACTAGCTTGGCTGATTGCACAACCTTTTCCATCGAATTTAATATCTTTGATTTGTCCTTCTACGACTTTGAGATAAATATCAATTTGATCACCACATAAAGGATTGCTATCGTGAATAACAACGTCTGGATTATCGATCTTTCCCTTATTTCTAGGATTTCTATAATGATCTAGTATAATTTCTCTGTAAATATCATCACTCAAAGTTGAAACAGTTTAATAGCTTCGCCTAACGCACTAATAAAGATATTGATCTCCTCTTTTGTATTATAGATATAAAAACTAACCCTAGATGTAGCCGAAACCTCAAGCTTTTCCATTAACACTTGAGCACAGTGGTGACCAGAACGAATCGCAATACAATGCTCATTTAAAATAGTTGCCAAATCATGAGGATGAATATCACCCAAATTAAATGATATAATTCCACCCCGATTTTGTAAGTTAATATCTCCATATACTTTTATTTGTTTAAGTTCTGACATTTTTTCAAGTGCATATTTTGTTAATTCAATTTCATGGTTTCTTATATTATCCATCCCTATTTCATTTAGGTAATCCAAAGCAGAACTAAAACCAATAACATCAGCGATATTAGGAGTGCCAGCTTCAAATTTATAAGGTAAATCGTTAAAGAGTGTATTTTCCTTATGTACTTCTTTAATCATATCTCCACCACAGATAAAGGGATCCATTTCCTGTAGGATATTTTTTTTCCCATACAAGATTCCGACTCCTGTTGGTCCTAACATTTTATGAGCCGAAAAAGCAAGAAAGTCACAATCGAGAGCAGTAACATCAGTAGTTAAATGAGGAACAGATTGGGCACCATCAACAAATACAGGTATACCATATCCATGTGCCATATCTATGATTTTGTCTATTGGTATAATATTACCAAGTGCATTAGACATATGACATAAAGAAATTAATTTTATATTATTATTATGATCATCAAGATGATCTTCTAATTCATTTAAATTTAAGTTGCCCGTTTCACTAATTTTTAAATATTTTATTGTGGCTTTTTTTTCTTTAGCTATTATTTGCCAAGGAACTATATTGCTATGATGTTCTTGCTCAGATAATATTATTACATCTCCTTTTTTAATATTTTTTCTACCCCAAGAATAAGATACTAAATTAATTGCTTCAGTAGCATTACGAGTAAAAATAATTTCTTGAGGAGAATTTGCATTAATAAACTTACAGACTTTTTGTCTTGTTAGTTCATAAGCATGAGTAGCTTCTTCCGCGATATCATAAACGGCTCTATGAATATTAGAGTTATAAAATGAGTAATAATTTACAATTTTATTTATTACTGATAAAGGTTTTTGGGTAGTTGAGGCATTATCAAGATATACGAATGGTTTACCATTAATTTTACGATTTAGAATTGGAAAATCATTACGTATTTTATTTGTTTCCAATTCAGTTGATTGCATAATAATTATTACTAAAGTAGGAAATATAAATGGAGTGAAGAAAATGAGAGTTTTTCAGATTTCATAGTGTAAATACAATTTATCATGTATCATTACCTTCTCTTTTTTGTCCAATAAGTTCCTCCTTCTTTTTTCCATGTCAAAAAATCCTGTATAAGAAGTTTATGATCAAATGCAATTTCTAGCTCATTTATTTTATGTATTGGGATCCATGAAATTTCCTTTGCATCATCACCGGCAGTAGGATTTCCTTTTACAACTAATACAATAAAGACAACAGTCAGCATGTGTCCTCGTGGATCTCTTTTAGGATCAGAATATACTCCCAAAATGTCTATAGGATGGACCTCTAAAGATGTCTCTTCATATACTTCTCTTATAATAGCCTCTTCTATGGTCTCTCCTTCATTTACAAAACCTCCGGGTAATGCAAAACAATTTTTATAGGGATCCTTTAGACGTTTTACTAATAATATCGAAGAATACCTGTGAATAATAGCATCAACAGTAGGAATAGGATTTTTATATATTTTCAAGTGATTCTCTCAGTGACAATTTCAAAGACGATTGAAAATAATATATATGTTTAATCAATTTATTTATATATGCAGTTGTTATGGAGAGAGCCTTGGTTGAAACCCTTAATAGACTATGATCTTGATTCTGAAAGTTGTGGCTTTTGTAAAGGAAAATTTAATGGTTTATCTTTCGTAACATCATGTGAATTTTGTAGAATAGATATTATGCATGACAAATGTGCTAATTCACATATATTAAAAAGTCATATGTCTGAACTAGAAACAAAAATTGGTAAACATAAAGATAAGCCACTACATGATTTTCAATGAAATCTTCCCATTTATTTATAAGGAGAGTAAGCATCTACCATTTTTTGATTTGATGATACTTTTAGAATGTAATTCTATGAACAATTTTAAAAATGCAATTACTTGTATGGTAAAAGTTAGAAACAAAAAGAATAGTTATCATCTACTTTGAATTTTTTTTTCATAAAGTTTGTCCTAGTTGAGGTGTAGATAATATTAGTTTTTTAGTATACTCATTTTTTGGAGCAAATATAATTTCTTTAGTTAAATTAAATTCGACAATTTTGCCTGCATACATAATTCCTATTTTGTCTACTAACTCAGAAATTAAAGCAAGGTCATGAGAAATTAAAATTATGCTGATTCCTTTTTCTTTAAGCTTTTTCAATAACTTGATTATTTGTGCTTGAATAAGTACATCTAAAGCTGTAGTCGGTTCATCAGCAATGATGATATCAGGTTCTAGCAATAAAGCTATAGCTATAACAATTCGTTGTTTCATACCTCCACTTAACTCATGGGGATATTTTCTAAGGACAGATTGTTCTAGTCCAACATTCTCTAGCAGTGTTATTACTTTTTCCTTATCATAAGATTGACCGTGTGTTTTAAATATATCTTTAATTTGAGTTTTTATTGTATACACAGGATCTAATGAATTCAAAGCTCCTTGGAAAATAAGAGAAATTTTCTTCCATCTAATTCTTGAATCAAAGTCTTTATCTGATAACTTTGTTATTTCTTCTCCATCTAGAAAAATACTTCCTGCTGTAATTTTCCCAGGAGGTGTTAGATTTCTCATTACTGCCGAAACCAATGTGCTTTTACCACATCCTGATTCTCCAGCAATGCCAAGTGATTCACCTTTTTTTAATTCGATAAATACATTATCAACTGCATTTATACTTTTATTATTATGTATATAATAAGAGACACTTAGACCGTTTATAAGTAACTTATTTTTTAACAAAGCTAATAATTATCTAACCTGAATAAATATATTTTGAATATTCACTTCTTATAGCGTTGGAGCCCTCTATATATATATGGAGCAAATAGCATTAATGATCGAGAATTATTGAAAACTCCTATTTGTTCATTTGATGCTAAAACAGGAATTTTATGTTCAAAATGTGAATCCAAATTCAAAAGCGGTCATCTATCAGTTGGAGATATTGAGGCATCTATGAAATTAACTGAATTAGCAGATAAAAAAAATATAATTGATAAATTTACATTAGTTGGAGCTCACAAAATTGATGAAGAATTGATATTGATACTACCCACATCAGATATTAGTATATTACGTTCGAATCTGGAATTATTAAATTATATAAAAAAGGGATTTAACAATGGTGTTTGGTTCATTGAAAGCGGCGCCACAGAGAGAAGATTTATTGAAAATTTAATATTTCCTGTGAAGATTGTTTCAATCAATTTAGTTTGGCTGCCTGATGGAAACAAACTTACAAAAATAATAATATCTAAAAAGAAAAATCAAAATACGAAAATAGATACCAAACTCGTTACCAAAATTGCAAAAGAAATTAGAAATATAGAATTACTTGTAGAATTTATAGATTAACCCTATAACAATATGGAAAAAATTGAAATAAACCATATTAGATATAAATTCAATTGAAAGAAACAATTAAGAGAACTCATTTTGCTAAAGAATTAAAAGAAAATATACTTGGACATAAAGTAAACGTAGGTGGTTGGATTGAAGATATTCGTGACATTGGAAAAATAATATTTTTAGTAATTAAAGATATTACAGGACCAATTCAAGTCATAGTTGATCCTGAGGAGTTTCCACAAATAAGAGATATACCCAGACAAAGCTCTATCTTACTCTCTGGCAAGTTACAAAAAAGCAAAGCAAAAGAAATGAAAGTAGAGTTAAAATTAGAAGAGATTGGAGACATATATCATTCTAACCATCCTCTACCCATTGATCCCACTGGACGATTAGAATCAGCAATTGATAAGAGGTTGGATGCAAGAGCATTAGATTTAAGAAATGAAAATGTTTCAAAATTATTTATTACAAGATCTATCGCTTTAGAAATTATAAGAAAAACTTTAAGGGAGATGTATTTTATTGAAGTCAATACCCCGAAGATAATTGGAAGTGCCAGTGAAGGGGGTGCAAATTTATTTGAATTTGATTACTTTAAGAATAAAGCATATCTTGCGCAAAGTCCTCAGCTTTATAAAGAACAACTTGTATTGGCATTGGATCGTGTCTTTGAAATAGCACCATATTTTAGAGCAGAGAAATCTAATACTGTAAGGCATTTAACAGAATTTTATAGTGTAGATATTGAAGCCGCTTTTTTAGACTATTACGATATAATGGAAATAATGGAACGAGTAATAAAAAACGTTATAATAGGAATAACAGATTCAGGTTTGATAGATTTTACAAAAAATGAATTTGTAAAAAACGCAATTGAGACAAAATTTGAGAGACTAACATATCAGGCCTGTATTGAAGAACTTAAGGAAAATGGTGATTCTGTAGAATATGGAGATGATTTATCTGATTTATCTTTGCGAAAGTTAGGTCAATTACATCCTGGTTTTTATTTTATAACCGGTTGGCCTTTAAAATTGAAACCCTTTTACATTCTTGAAAATGAAAAAGATCATTTTCTTTCTGATTCATTTGACTTACAAATTGGTTACCTAGAATTAATATCGGGAGGGTCACGACAACATGATCCCTCTAAAATCAGAAATAGATTAGCAGAACAGGGTCTGAATCCAGATAAATTCTCAGACCACTTGAAGGTGTTTGATTGGGGAATGCCTCCACATGCTGGCTGTGGTTTAGGTCTTGATAGATTAATGATGTGTTTAACAGGATCAATGAATGTAAGAGAAGTTGTATTATACCCAAGAGATCCTTACAGAATTAGTCCTTAATTAAAAGTATATTAATTTCCTGTATTTGATCGTCATTATTAGATATAAATGCTTTAAAGGTATGCGAAGAAGTTGAGTAAATTATCCAAATAACAGGATTAATCAACATAAAGATTTTATCCATAGCAGAAGGAATTGGTGGAGAAGGATGTGAATGAAAAATCGCAATAATATCTAAATTCATCAATCTAGCTTTATCATATGCATGGTATAGATCGTCCGCATCGATATTAAATTCGATCGATGAGTGCGAAGAATTGTTCATAGGTAAAATATATTGAACAATTGGTTTGATATTAGATCTTTTTCCTAACAATATAGCGCAAGATTCATTAGGTAATGTATTAACTGCTAATTTCTCTAGTGCATGTAAGTGGCTATGATGAATTGATATAGATTCTATATGCATAAAAAACAGAAAGAAGAGATCCTTTATATCCATAAACAAAAAAGGAACAAAATAATGGCAATAATTCTTCGAAAAATATTGATATAATTATTTATAATATAATATAATTTACTATAATTTAGGGAATGATAAAAATTAATTGTATTTAATACTAAATAAAGAAAATTTGTTATTCTAACTGGAATTTTGCCTTCATGTATGGATGTATTGTACAAAAATAGTCATATTCTTTTTCTTTAAGGTCAGAACGCAAAAGAGTATAATTAGCATTTCCCATAATTATAGAAGAATCAAATGATTTACCATCATCTTTCAAACTTGTTACTGTATGAGGCACATTGTCCTGGTTTACCCACATCATACCCACATAATCCTTCTTGACTACCAATTGATCAGGATCATAATCGGGATTTCCTTGGGCTGAAGATCCTGCAAGAATACTAACTTTAGCTAATTTTGTTGTATCTATTACAGGTTTTTGATCGGCTATTATTTCTTCTTTTTTTTCTTGCGAGTCGGCTTCTGGATTCTGGAGCTGCATTCCAAGAGTTGAAAAAGAAATAATACCTATTATAACTGCAACAATAAATGATGCAAGATAAAGTTTTACTTTTGAACTATTTCTATATATTCCAAGAATTACTGCAGCTGCTGGAACAGAAATAAGTATTAGTATTCCTATGTAAACAAATATTGAGGGTGTTTGTCCACTTGCTAAGATAGCAGCAACTAACCCAAATACAATTAATACTCCTAATGTTATAAATGATCCTGATTTAGCTTTCTTAGAAGAGGGAAATCCATCTTTAAAAATCCCTGGGGTCAAAAAAATCATGCCTATCAAAAACGTCAGCAAAGAAACAGCATGCATCCCATCAAGAAATGTTTTTGCAATACCAGATAAGGAGACAAATACACCTACAATCCCTATAGAAGTCAATCCAATGCCTGGCGTTAACAAGTCCCAGTCTGCCATGCTTTATAAGTTGAAGAATTTCGGTATAATTTTAACCTTTTCAACTAATGTTAATAAAAAATATTTATTTTAATATTATAATATTTATTTTAATATTATAGGAATTTAATATCTGGCTAACGAATAAAATAAATCCAAGATATGTAAATAAAATTTGGAGACCCAATGCAGTGGACATAAAATCATATACTGAAGTTTCAAAACCTCGTATTGTAGTAGTTTTAGTAATAACAGCTATAACCTCTCTGCTAGGTGCAACCAGATTTGATAGTACACCATCTATTCCTTGGGATGTATCTTTTTGGCAAATTGGTTTTTTAGTTCTAGCAGGAGCACTTGCCTCGATGGGTTCTAGTGCATTAAACCATTACTATGATAGGGATATAGATAAATTCATGGTACGAACGGATAAAAGACCAATTCCTGCTGGTAAATTATCTGCAAAGACTGTTCTAATTTATGGTCTCTCTCTGAGTATAATTTCTGTAATAATTGCCTGGTTAACTTTAAATCCTGTTGCTACTTTTATGATTGCTTTGGGAATATTTTTCTATGTTATAATATATACAGTTTGGCTTAAAAGGTCAAACTCCGCTAATATTGTAATAGGAGGATTTGCTGGAAGTGCTGCATCAATGGCAGGATGGGCAACTACAACTGGTTCAATTGATTTAACTGGATTCTTAGTAGGTTGGCTTGTCTTTATGTGGACTCCTCCTCACTTTTGGTGTCTAGCAATCAAAAAAAGAGAAGAGTATGCAAGTGTCAAGGTTCCGATGCTGCCAGTTTTGATAGGTAATGAAAGAACTGCCAAATATATCTTCATTAACACTGCTATATTGCTTCCATTTTCTATTTCCTTATACTTTTTCGGGTTAGGTCTTTTATATACTGCTATAGCCTTAGTTTCAGGTACCCTAATGCTCATTTATCATTATAAACTAACTAAAAATCCTACTCCCGAATTTGCGTGGAAAGCATACAAAGTAACTGCTCCATATCTTGTGATAATATTTATTGGAGTTGCACTTGATGCACTTTTTTACTATAGGATTTAAGAAAGTACACACATCTTCTGTCATACTGTTCAATTATTTTATCAATTCTATTCTTCTCTTATCTTTGGCGATCCAGGAAACTTTTAAAAGACCATAGATTTCGAGGTCTAGTAATATCTTATTGATTTCAGGAAGATCCAAGTCTATTCCTTCTTTGGCAAGGACAGAACTTAATTCTGAATCAGTTAAGGTGTTAGATTGTTTTATTTTTTCATAAACAATATTTCTTATAGGATATCTCATAAACTAATTAAAGTAGGAGTTCTCAATCATATTAAAATATATTCATGGTTAAAAATAATAGTTATTTGATGTTTACCGATTTTCTACTTATATTCATAACTTGAATTTCGCTAACACCTTGAGTTTTTTTTATATATTCTTCCAGAGAATCCATTTGGCCCTCTACGTCGTTCAAACTAAAATCACATATTAAAGAATTAAGTCCAAAAGCAATAGGTTCCTTTCCATATCTTTCTAAACCCATTTCATTAGGAATGTTGGACTTTAATTTGGAAATTACTTCATCAAGATCTGTGTCAGCTTCTAATGGAAGAATCTTAATTCGAGCAATGAGTCGTGACATTTTAAGGCCCTTCGAAACTACAGTTAACACATTTATACAGTCGTGCAAATTCTCTACAGCTTTGACATCTCCACAGTAGTACATAACCACAATTTGGACAATAAAATTTCACACATTCATCATTTGGCATAATAGGTCTATTACACGATGAACAAACAGGCAATTGCAATGTTGACATTTCAAATCTATTGTAAAAACACCGAATTTATATTTTGCTTAATTTAACAGATGCCTAAATTCATTTCCTAATAATGTGCTTATTAATTTAATAGCTTTTTTTGATCCTAATATCTTTGATAAAGCAAAGCTATGAAAATCAAAATTGGCAGATCTTGAAATATCTAAAATATCAGAATCAGATACGATAGAAAAAAGGGCATCAATTGACTTGTTGTCTAACCTTTCCATTATCTTTCTAAAAAAAAGCATTCTTTGGAACTCTTTACCAAATATTAAAAACCAATCTCTCTCATAATCATTCAATAATGAATTAAAAATTCTTTTTTTATAGCGTGCAATATGTCTTCCAGCCAAAATTCCCCCCATTCCGCATGAAAAAATACCTCCAGCAGTCGTTGGTTTTGTTTGGCCCGCTGCATCACCAATGATTATTGTATTATCATATACAAATTTTTTTAATGGTCCTCCTATCCAAACTGGCGCATAAATTTTCCTTATGATAGAATATTTAGAACCAAAACTTTCAATAAATGATTCCAAGGTTTGTAATGTATTTATTTTCCTACCGGCTACTCCTAACTTGCCTTTGCCATTTCCGCTTGGTATTATCCATGCAAAGAAATCAGGATATTTTTCTTTATCAAATTTTACTAGTATTTCATCTGGACATATCCAATCGGCATAAATTTCATATTGAGCTGATTGCAAAACACCTTCTCGATTTTGATTATTGATAAGAGAAGTGATACCCCTTGCATCAATAAAAAACTGAGAATAATAAACATTATCTTTAGTTTTTATTACGAACTCTTTTTTGGATTTATCATAATTTATTGACACTACTAGGCTTTTCGTTCTTATTTCGCTTCCTAATTTCTGAGCCTGAAATGCCACTTGTTTGTCGAGTTCACGTCTGTCTAATACTATTATTTCTCCTTTATTTGTACTGACTTCAAATCCTTTTGTAGAGGAAACGATTTTTGCTTTATTTACTTCATTTAATATTGCCTTACTTGATGGAATTATTCCTAATTTTTTTAAGCCGTCAAGACTAACTAAACCTCCACAATGCTCTGGAGTACCAATTTCGTAATCTTCTTCTAATACGGCAACTGAAAGACCAGACTTTGAAATTTCTCTAGCGCATAATAATCCTGAAATGCTTCCACCTACAACAATGGAATCAAATTTTTTTTCCATGATATTATAAAATTACTTTAATATTAATAATTAAAATGTATTTTTCATGGAACTAAAACAAGTTATAATAGTGAGAAAAGATTTGAAAATGGGAAGTGGCAAATTAGCTGCCCAAGTTGCCCATGCTGCTATATTAGCAAGTGAAAAAGCCAGAAATAAAAATGTTGAATGGTTTAAGGAATGGTTTAATTTCGGTCAACCAAAAATAATTTTAAAAGTTAATTCATTAAAGGAATTAGAGACAATTCATAAGCTAGGGCAATTTAATAACTTAGCAACTGCTATTGTTATAGATGCGGGATTAACACAACTCGACGCCGGGACTGCTACTTGTGTGGGAATTGGGCCTGCACCTATTTCTTTAATAGACAAAATTACAGGAGGCTTAAAACTACTTTAACAAGTCATGAGAGGAATTAAATCTTATAGTTAAAGGGATGTAAAAATATAATGGATTATGTTATATATCCATACTGGAATAACAAATAAGAAATTACCGGCTTATTCTTTAGTTAAAAATTATTAACACAAATATTTAATTTCATTCTTTTATCATCAATTCATACTATTTGCGCAAGAAGAAAAAAAATTCTATTCATAATTCCCAAATTACATTAGATGAAGTTATAATTAAAAAATTTGAAGAAAAGCTAGAAAAAGTTCTTGTAATTAGCAATAAGAATAATCACCCTATTGTTTTGTATCGAAGAACAATAGAGGAGAATGAAGTAAGTATTGAGGAAGAAATAGCCAGTGTATCAGAAAAATATGTGGTAGTTCAAATTTTTACTCATGGTGGCTATTTACCGGTCTTATTTAGAGAACAACATATATTTACTCCGGCTGAATTTCCTTACTGGATTGTTAAGAGAAGTAAAAGCATGGTATTACATTGTTTAGAAAATATTGATGAATTTATAAATAATTATAATAATGAAGAATAAATTAAGAATTTAACCACTAATAACATCGATACTCACAGTCAATAATTGTTCTTGTAATTTCTTACTATGAGTTTTTCAATTTATTATTATTCTAAGATGAACAATCCCGGCATCTTATCCCCTGCTAGGTATCTTAAGGTGGCACCTCCACCAGTAGATACATGACTTACTTCTTTTTCAGATACACCTGCTTTTTTCATTCCTTCCATAGTATCCCCACCACCAATCAGAGTTGTAGATCCTCTCCAATATGCAAGGGCCATACTCTTAGCAATATTAATAGTTCCATTTGAAAAAACATCCTTTTCAAATAATCCCATTGGTCCATTCCAAAAGACTGTGCCTTTTCTCGTAGAACCAAGTTGGGAAGAAAAATTTTGTATAGTCTCTTCTCCAATATCAAATCCGCTCATCCCCTCTGGTATGTCTTGCTTACAATAAATAGAAGAAGAATTTTCTGGGCTTGATGATACAAGATGATCCGTAGGTAAAAGAATTTTTTCACCATATTTTTTTAAGGAGAGTTCTACCCATTTTAGGTGGTCATAATCAATAATGGAGTTTCCAATTTTAAATCCTTTTGATTTTAAAAAAGTATAGGCAGCAGCCCCTCCTATCAAGACTTTATCTGCTTTTGGTAATAAATTTTCTAAAGCACCGATTTTGTCTTTAATCTTTACACCTCCAATAACTATTATAAACGGACGCATAGGATTTTCCTTTATCATGGTCAAATATTCAATTTCCTTTTTTAAATTAAATCCTCCTAATTTAATATCAAAGAGTGTAGCTGCTCCATAAGTTGAAGAATGTTTTCTATGAGAAGTACTAAATGCATCATTAATATACATATCTGCGAGAGAGGCAAGTCTCTTTGAGAATTCAGGATCATTAAGTTCTTCTTCTTTATAAAAACGAAGATTCTCTAATAATAAAACACCGTCAGACGGAAGGGTTTTAATTTTGTTTTCAACTTCCTCCCCTATAGAATTATTGACAAAGCTGACTTGTCTTTTAGAAAGAATTGCTGATAATCTATGTGCGACAGGTTTCAACGAATAATTACTGTGATGGTTTATAGGCCTTCCCAAGTGAGACGCCAAAATAACTTTACAATTTCTTTGAGTAAGATATTCTATGGTGGGAAGTGACATTCGGATTCTATAATCCTCACCGATATGACCGTTTTTTATGCTTACATTGAAATCAACTCTTACAAAGGCTATTTTTCCTTCATATTCTTTATCGTCTAAATCCTGTAGAAATCTCATATTATTTACATATGAAAAACAAATCTCATACAATAAAGGTTATGATAGTTAAAGTACTGTTAAATAACAAGTAAAAAAAACTTCAACTATATAATTAAGTTTTTATCAAAAAATTATACTATGAAAATGTATTCATGTTCCATTTCTACGAACATTATTTAATGATAAATAAAGTTTATCTGTAATCCACAAATTATATACAATTTTCTTTCTGATTAAAAAAATTAATTTATTAAATTAGATGTAGTAGAAATCTTTAAGTACACAAAATAAGTAATAAAGAAATTTTTAAATTCTTTACCATGAATAAGTCAATTAGATAAAACTAAATGATAGACATATTCATATTTTTACTCTAAAAATAGTGGTTGTATATATGCAAATATAAATAAATAAAAAAACCTTGGGTTATTATACAACGTTTATAAAATTTTAAAATTATGTTTTATTTTAACTTTGTTATACGAATTTCGGTTGGACATCCTATTTTGCTAGATGCTATTTTAAAACCTTCTTTTGCTAATGAAAGATTATCTAAATGAACATAGGCTTCAATAATGGATTGTCCGGGTTTAAGACGTGCCGCTAAACCTGTAGCTTTACCAAAAGCTCTTCTCATCCCTTCCTGAAGTCGGTCGGCCCCAGCTGTCGCAATCATCTTATTTTCGCGGAGCAGAACATGTGGATATACCTTTAATTTGGAAAAGAATGTATCTTCTCCTGCTTGTGCCATTCTTTTATTGACTGCTAATCTAGCAGATTCTAACGCATTATGTCGTATTTGAATATTTTCAGTTACTAATAATTCTAACTTAAAATCATAGTCATTGCTTGCATGTCCAGAAGAAAATTTTGCAATTTTAGATTGAGGTTTGCCAGCAATATACTCCCTTCTAACATACGGCATTCCACGGGGTTCCCTATAATTAGCACCTTTCATTTTTGAATCACGAATCTTTTTATATTTAAAATAAACTTTGATTTATTCGTTTACGTTGGAGGATGTGATCATGTCAAATGATAACGATACAGAATTTGCTTTTGTAATAGACGGTATTATTGATAGCAATGGTGTAATAGTGATAGAGTCGGTTAAACATCAAGACCAATTAAGAAGTAAAGGATATGGAGAAAAAATTAAAGATACGTATATACTGGAAAGTTATGAAGCTCTTTTTCTGTTATACTGTAAAAGATTAGTTCTTAAAAAACAGAAGACTATACTTGATTTCTCAAATTTTCTTCAAACATTATTGAAAATCGATTTATTTATTTTTACAAAATTTTTGATATTTAGGGATCTTCGAACACGTGGTTATATTGCAAAGGAAGGTTTCGGTTTTGGGAATGATTTTAGGGTTTATGAAAGAGGCGAATATTCCAGAAAAGCCGCCAAATATGTTATTTTTGGTATAAATGAAGGTATAAGTATAAAAGCAAATATATTATTTCAAAATATTCGTTCGATAGAAAAAATGGGTAAAGAAGCAATTATAGCTGTAATTGAGAGAAGAGGAGAAATTATTTATTATAAGGTAAATCTAAAAAAATTTTCTCAAAATATCAAATTCCTTCCAGAGCAAAACATAACCTAATAGCCATAGATGTTAAGATAAATTTATTTATCTAATACCTTCAAAAAGAATGCTATAAAAATAATGATGTCGTTGATAGTCCCCCTATTATCATGGAAACATGTAAAATGAAGAGAATACCGGACTCCTGAATTTTATAGAAAGTGCTCCGACCGGGATTTGAACCCGGGATCGTCGCCTTGAGAGGGCGAAATGCTTAACCGGACTACACCATCGGAGCTCATTAAATTTATAAATTTATTGTTATAAAAGTTCTATTACTCAATATCACATTACGCAAAAAAAGATCACTTTTTCCACCAAAAAAAATTCTATATTATTAAATGGAAAAATTAGATAAATTGCATTTGAAACGGCTCAGCTATGCAGTGATAACTGGAGCTGTTAATGGTTCTATTATTTTTTTAGTTCTTGCACGTAATTTAGCTTTATATTTTAAATTACGTGGTTTTGTTCTTAATCTATATCCGCAACATGGACACCATAATCCGTCCCATTTTATAAATATCTCACATATTTGACAACGCTTTTGACCACTAGCATATCTCCCAGATCCCACGGGTTTTTGTGCTTTGTGTCTTACGCAGATACCTTTACAAGTCATAGTATTTATATGCCCAAAACTACTATTTAAAGTTGAGTAATGCTCATTTATGATTTTTAAAGAAGTTATACAAACTATTTTTTGTTATAAAAAAAATAAATCTTGTGATGGATATATTATTTGATTGAGATATTTTTTACTTCAAAAGCCTCATTCATTGAAAGGTATTCTTCTATCTTCATTTTAACATCATCAGACTCTGTATCTTCCATCCCAGATAATCCAGCTTTGAAAGAAATATTATTTCCAGAAACTTTAACATCCTCAATTTCCATGTCAGCATAAACATTCGCTAATTCACTTACCCAATCCTGGGCTTCTTGTTGATCTATTCCATTCGTATCAATATTTACATTAAGCATTTTTGTCATTCAAAGACACCTAACCTTGATAATAAAAAGACATTAATAAATTTGCCTAAATTTTAACAGCAATAAATATCAATTTTGAGGTTATTCAGCTTCTTCAAATCTCCAGTGTTTTATCAACTCTTTATCGAATTTAGATATTTGTTCTTCATTTAATGAATCTCCACAATTTTTATGAGTCGGTACGACAGTCATTCCTGCTAATTTGAATTCAACTTCATAAAAATGAACTGAAGGGCAATTACACATTGTGAAATATGTTACAATATTATATTTATATTATTATAATTAAAATTATAATATAATAAACATTTATCAATCCTTTTTTAGTAATATTAGTTAATGACAAAAGACCAACTCTCAAAATTGCAGATATTTATTATTTCTGTCTTAGTTTCTTCTGCTCTACTTGCCACGACCGACCTTTTAATTTCAAACGCGTTTGCTGTAGATAATAATTGGTATGTAGGGGAAGGTGTAACTAAAGATATGTATGTAAAATACAGAATGAGTCATTTTGATACTAATAATGGAAGAGAATTTACTATGACAATATATTTCAAGGACCAGGATGATAAAGGGAATTGGATAGCACCAGTTTTTGTTGAAGATCAAGGCAAAGTCTTTAATGGAACATTTCTCATAAGTCCATTGGATTTAACTGCTTTAGGAACATCTCAAATTCCTCCTGAAATGAACAAATATAGAAGCGCTTATGCCAATTCATTACAATGGTTAGCAGCATTTGTACCTAAACCCGGCCAATCTCTAAACGCTGGATCATGGGGCAAGATAGCTTCTATCGGAGGTTCGGAGATTAAGCCAGCAGGTCATCAAGAATTAAAGATTCCAGCATTTAAGGATCCAGTCGACACTGTAAGAGTTGAATATTACAAAGGAGTAGCTAGCAATACCTATATTTTGAACGAATTTCCTTATCCAGTGATGGCGAAAACCTACGTTGATGTTACAACTGGTTCTGCTCCCATCCAGTTTCAGTACATCTTACTAGAAACGGACAAGGGTCAACCTGCAATGCCTGAAGCCTCAATAGTTGAAGTGACTCCTCCATTAAAAGAAAGAACTGCTAGGGGAGACTACTATGTTTCGTTAGATTGGCAACCCCCTATAATAACTGCAGGAAACGAAACTACATTTACTGTAGAAATAACAGACAAAGATCAATTTCCTGTTACTCAAGCTAGCTACGATCTTATTATAATGGGTTCAAACAATACTATATTGCTAGATTTGAAAAATCAGTTGGCACGAGAGGGTACGAAATCTCATAGTATAACATTTGATCAGCCAGGGATAGTAAGTGTTAAAATTACAGTGAATAGCGTGAAAGGGGTAACCACAGGAATCTTTACTGAACAAGTTGAATTTCAAGTTCCCGTTAAATAGACATTAATTTCATCTTTCTTTTTTTAGGTTAAATCTTTAAAAATAATTAGTTTTGTTTGAAGAAAAAATTTGTCTAGTAAGAAACGTGTAATTTTGGTCTTTGGATCATTAGTTATTCTTTCTATCATAATAAATATTGCAATAATCGCTTCAAATGGCGGATTTGATAATCCTGCAAGATCAATTACAATACCCGAGGAGCAAGACCTTTGGTCAGCTGGAAGTAAAATTCATGATGGTGATGAGTTCTTGTATAATTTAACTATACCAAATGGAAACATGAGCCTAAACAACTATTTGATACATATCCTCTTTCGAAATAGTCAAAATTATTGGAATACTGAATTTACTATCTCTAATGAAAGTAAATCAGTAAAAATTTATTCTCAGTTATCAAAATCCAATCTGATAATGAAAGAGAAGCCAGTAAAAAATCAAAAATATATAGATATTGTGGAATCATCAATATTACAAATAAAAGATATTACAAGAGAGCCAAAATATTTAGTAATAGGTGCAAAATGGGATTCCATTAATACTGGAATAACAAATATTCCTATCAAAATTACTTCGAAAGAATATTTGCGTTCAAATGTAGGAGAATTGGAAACATTTGTTTTGAGTTACAAAATAAAAGACCTTAGCAGCAATATTTGGATTTCAAAGAACTTGCCATTGCCTGTGAAAGCTAAAATATACAATGAAGCAGACAAATTAAAATATAAATATGATATATTAAGTTTAAATAGACATATTAATTAAGAATAGAATAATTTAGTTTAATCTTTTACTAAAACATTCGTCAAGATCCAATTAACATAATTTTCTACATCTTTATCTATACTACTCCAAATATGTATTGATCCTGGCAATACCTCTAATCGTCCTTTCTTAAATGATATGCGAACCCCTTCCTTTCCTTCATACATATAAGCATCAGAAACAAATGCACCATCTATAGTTTCTATTGCTTTTGATTTTACTAGTTCTCGTGATATGGAAAAGTTTTTTTTAAATTTGTCAACAACAATTCCAATATTTTCGCTTCCATAAGAATCTAGTTTATAAATTTTGCTCGGATCTGGAAAATGCAACTTTAAATCTATTCCATATCGTGCACCTACAAATTGTGCTATTTCATTTATTTTTGAATAAACCATATTTGGATTACTCTTTGAATATTTCATAAAGAAATTTCTATTTGTATTAAAGTTCATTTTTAAATCTTCCAAAATTTTGCTAAATATCATAAATTATCACATAATGCTATATCTATTTATATTCTATTATACTTTTTAGATATATACCTAAATTATGTCTATTAAAAATATCAATTCTGAAAAAGAAAATATAAACAATTATCAGAATACATGTTCTGAGTTTATTAAAGATCTGTCATTAGATTATCTGAATTGGGTCGATAGATACAACCTTACTCAGGAAGAAATGAAAATGAGGAAACAAAAAATTAATGATACAGTTATTAAATCAAGTCATATTATTGACAAATTTGGGGACACTATAAAAAAAATAGATATTATTATGAATGATGGCATTTCTAAAATGGCTGAATATACAGCAGGCTATCCATTTCAATTTTCAATTCTTGTAAATAATTTGACAAGATATACCTACAATCCGGGAGGGAAAATAAGATTAAACATAAAGGCTATTCCAAATTATGGAAAAGGAGTAAGAATAGGTAGTTATGACAAGTCTAATTTAATTTTATTAAACTCTTCCTCATCTGTTAATTATTCATTTAATAAATCAAGCTTGGAATCTGCAGATATATTAGATGATTACATAATAATCGATGCTAAAAATTGTCTCAATAATGACATTATATCGGTTACTGTAATAGTGGAAGAGATTAAAGACAACATTGTCTTTGAAAAGAGAGGATTTTCAACTTTGATTTTAGTTATTCAAAAAAATTGATCTATGTAATAAGGATTCAGCCTGATACTTTATTGTACATCTCTTCCCTTCTATTATTGAATTATACTTTCAGAGGTTGAGGTAAATCAATATCAAAAAGCCTTCCCGATGAAGAAGGTATGATAGTTTATATAAATAATTATGTTACTATAAAAAGAATAGAATTATACTCTCTATATATATATATTTAAAATAATTTGTATTTCGTTAATTTTATTAGATTTAGATATAAATATTAAAATAAGAACATTTCTAGTTATTATAATTTGATAATAAGTACCATATATTATCACTAGTTTCAACAACAATATTTAATGAAAGGATTAAATTAATGTAATTCTGTCATCTAACTAACCTCATGAGTAAATATTGATTACTCAAACAGAAGGAAACTATTTACATTAAATTTATAAAAATGAAACAAATAATCCAAGTTCCAAAGATCACAATTAATATATGACAACAAATCTCATTTAAGAGATTCCCCTACATATTTCCAACTTGAAAGTTCGATATACGAAAGTAAGTCTCACTCAAAGCAATTCCTTTTCAAATAAAAAAGGCTAAATAACCAACGTAACTGAAATCGTATGGGCGACGATCGTCCAGTTTGGTCTAGGACATCAGATTGCCAATCTGGTAACCCGGGTTCAAATCCCGGTCGTCGCATTGTTTATAGTGAAATGAAAATATCAGTTTAACTCTTACCACTCCCACATGCACAGAAACCGAATTCATCGAAATGAGAATTACAAATTTCACATTTTTCGAAGAATTTAATGTCCCATACATGTTTTCCATATAATTTATAGTGAGTATCAATTTCTTTGGGAATAGGTGAAGAATTAACGCTATCTTTAGTACTTTCAAAATTAGCATCTTCATAACGTTTTTTATTGCTTTTAGATTGTTTTTTCATTATTATTCTTTGAATATTGTAAATTTGACTTGATTATATCTACCGCTTTGGAAATGCGTTCTTTATTTGGAAGTTGAATCAGAAAAATATTGGATGTATAGATATGTCCATTACTTTTAGGAATAATTCCTAATAATCCACTATCGTTTAATGCATCAAAAAAGTTAATCGAAGTACTGCCTGGAATTAAGAAATTTTCCTCAATTCCTAAGTCTATAAATTCCATCTGAATATCGACAAAAACATGATTGCCATCATAAAAAATATTTAGTAAAACATCAACGACATATTTTTTTCCTTTACATTTCTCCATAATAATATCGTACAATTGTTGTTGAACATATATACAAGGAACTTTATTGTCTGCGTATTCAATTATTCCAAAACCCTGTTGATGGACATTCCTAATTAAGTCGTTAAGCGTAGTAAACTGTCTAAATTTCACTTTATATAATACTATTTATAGATATTTTAGTCTATTCAAATAGGTTTATAAACAAAATATTCAATATAGGTTGATTGATTTTGCTAATAAAAATATTTTATTGTTATCAGCCTGAGTATGAAGATTACGATTAATCTTATCATAAATATATAGTAAATCAATTATTTTTGTTCGATCTAAATTAATGGATATCGACTCATTATTGGTAGTCGTAATCTTAGGATAGTTATAATCCTTAACTGTTCTTTCGATATTATTAATGACGGTACTTTCCATGTTTGTTAACGTTGATTCATTTAAAAGCATCGTGATTTGAGATGTTGATCCACTATGATCTTTGTAAATTATTTTGACTGCTTCTTCTAAAGGTAAATAATACTCATATTTACATTTTATATTATGTTGATGGAGATAATTTATTAATTCTCTCAACGAGTTTACAATATCTTTCTTTATATCCCTACTGGTGTCGATGCGATTTTTAATTTTAATATAGTCAGAAATTGATATGTCCACAAGGCTTCCTTTTATTTTTAAGCCTGGATAGGTTTTACGTAATGTTTCATCCAAAATTTGTTCACTTATTATGGACATTTTTTTGTTACTTGCTATTTCAAACGCACTATACATAATATTCAATATTGATCTTATATTTCTAAAGTCAAAATCTTCATATAATATTTTAATTTGCGATAAAAGTTCATTTCTTTGACCATCAGTAATAGTAGTATTAAGATTATAAAATTTAATATATTCTAATACGATATCAGAGATTTCCTCAAAAGAATTTGATCCAGCGAGATCAATTTTGTAATTAGCCTTCTCCAACCTATCATAAATTGAACTATTTTCTGAGGCTATTTTTAGATAGGAAGAGGGAGTGAGGATTAGCATTAAGATTGTGTCCGAAATGTGGGCATTAATAATAGCCTTCATAAATGAAAGTGTTTCCTCATTGTTATCAAATTCGTCGAATTGATACAAAGAAATCTTATTAAATAATTTTAAATTAATTTTTGATAAAGTCGAAAGACGATTTATCATATCCATTAAAGTAATGGAGTCATTATTTTCAAATTGATTCTGTATTATAGTTTTGATTGTAGATATGTCATTTTTTGAAAACTCCTCATCTCCAAGAATATTATCAATGTATCCTAAATCAGGCTGCAATCTATTTTCTAATATCTGAAGGATTTTATTATCTATACCTCTCCCTGATAAAGATTCAAAAAATCCTAATTTAAATATTTTTTTCGCAATTTTGTTATCAGATTTAATTCGATCTTTTATATAATAAAGTAATTCTTTTTTCAAATTGTACAAATACTCAGGTTCAAAACCGCTAATCATAGATTGATAGATACTTGGAATATTTTTAGGGTATATTTGTGACATATCAAGATAAGAAATAATTGCTTTTTCATTTGTTCCTGATATTTTTATATTAAGGGTGAGATGTGTTTTTCCTGAACCTACATCTTGAATAACAGTAATTATTCTGAATTTTTCCCTACTATCGTTCGTTTCTGTTTGTTTTACAAGATCTTCAATACATGTCAAAATTGAATTTCTAGATTCTTGATGCCTTTTTCCACCTAAAATCTGAGCATCTTCTAGATTAGGTGTAGGACTACTTGGAAAAGGATTTTTGTTAAGGTTATATGGATACAATTACAAACACCTTACATACCCATATACCAATCCACGAATCATGATTCCTTCATTACCCCCTGTAGACAATTCATATTTAGACCTATTTTCATTAACTAATTGTTCTGCAAGGTCATAGAATTCCTTTTCTGAAATCTCATATTTAATAGAGAGATCATTTCTAAGAGTGGCTAATGGAACCCATCCAATTGAATCAGAGTATTTGCATATAGTTAAATCAAAATCTTCACTAAATCTTTGTAAATTAATAACCTTTTGGGGATTAGGAATACTATTTTCAAAGGTATGATTATTAGTAGTTGTTGCTAAGATTGAATCCATTAAAACAATCATTTTCCCTTCTAATTTTTCTACATGTCTATCAATAGAAGTCGATAAGTTTTTAAAAGAAATCTGAACTTCTTTTAATAGTTCAAGAGTGTATTTGAATTTTGGATCGGAATCCACGAGATATTGAAAATAACTATCTTTGTGCCAACAATAATTTGTACTCCCTTTTTTAGATATAATAATTTTATTTTGTTTTATCCACGTATTCAAGATATTATCCAGATCAACTGATGCAAATTCTTTGGTTAGATCAGTTTTTTTCAGTCCAGATACACCTGAAGAAAAAATTTTGTCAAATATTTTTTCTTCTAAAGACATATAGTACAATTTTGACTTTCTTATAAAAGATACTTTGTAAGATTATACAATATAATTAGCTAATTTAGTTTAACTTTTAATATAGAATCAACTAAAGATAAATGGAATGATGAAATCCTATTCTGAAACATGATGAAAGCACTAGGGTATCTGACCGAATATAGTTGTATAAAACATATACTAAAGTTTAAGATAATCCATAATTACCATTGCCAATTAACCAATATATGTAGTATTGGGAAACAAGAAATAACAAAAGAAATTATATTATCAGGCAGATAAATCCTCAAAACTTTCCTTCTTGGGGTGAAATATGAGTTCGTTCTTTTACCTAAAACTTTTCCATATGGGTGAATGAAAAGGGCTTAGTCAACTATATTACAAGTTTTCATAATCCATTGCTACATCCATGTTACATGCAGACTATATCTCTTGCTTTATTTTCAATTAGCAATATAAGATAATTCATACTATAAACAGATATTTTTATAATAGGTAATACTTGTATTGCAAATACAATAATAGAGATGGTTCAATACATGTTCATAACTTTGGTAGTGGTATTCATATGATGAATGGTTTCATCTATTCTATAATCAGATATTTTTCTTTTTTATTTGCATCTAACCTGCAAAGCATATCTCAATATTCATTACCTGCAAAAATTCATTCAATGATTGTTATGATTATCTTTTCATTTTGTGTCTAAAATCCAAATCAACATTCAGACTAGTATTAGTAATATATTGTAAATTTGGAGTTTTATCATCATTTATTATATATAAAAATATTCTTTGCCATTTTGAGTGTTCATTGTATTATCAATCTGATTTTTACGTTATAGCATTTTTGCCAGTTGTAGTTATTGTTGTTGTTGTTGTTGTTTAACCTTTTCCAATTTTTTAACATTCTATTGATCAAATTTACATTATTTAACTAAAGCCATATTATATATGACCAAAAAAAGATGGTAATTTCTAGCTATCAAGGATATATTATATAGCAGGAATTTACATGTCTAATAATCAAAATGGAAAATTATATTAAAACTGAATCTGAGAATATCACCTTTGAAGAATTTAGTAAAATTGCATTAAGGCTTGGAAAGATAAAAAAAATTGAATATCTCCCAAAATTGAACAAAGTTTACAAAGCAGAGGTAGATCTTGGCTCGGAAAGAAGAATAGTAGTAGTCGGAGCTGCTATGCATTACAAACCTGAAGAATTAGAAGAAAAGTTAGTAATTGTGTGTACAAATCTTACACCTCGGACAATAGGAAATGTAGAATCAAAAGGAATGATTTTAGCATTAGATGGAATGGAGGGAAAACCAATTTTTTTAACAATAGATAAAGGGGAGAAAGTCGAATTGGGTTCTAAAGTTCGTTAGTTTTACCAATTTTTCATAGTTGATAATTTCAATAAGAATTCTATTATGACAAAGAAAATAAGGAAATGAATGACAAAAATAGCTTCTTTAATATTTCAATTCGGCCTACTAAGTCTATTCGAGACTATGTAGTTTTCTTAAAAATTTGTAAATTACCGTATAATCCAGATCTGCGAATGTTGATTTTGCAGCATAATTGTATAATTGAAAGACAAGACCTGTAATAGGTAAAGAAAGTTCTTGTTCTTTGGCTGCTTCCATTACAAGTGCTAAATCCTTATTCATATTTTTCAAATAAAATGAAGGGGAGTAATCATCTTTTATCATTTTAGGCCCCTTATTCTCACTCATACCCGTTTTAAAATTAGTTGAATTTAATATTTTCAAGTAAAGGTTAGGATCAATTTCATATCTTTCAGATAATAATAACCCTTCAGATAAAGCCATTGCTATTATACCAATATTAAGATTAAGCGCCAACTTGATAGCATTTGCTGAACCTGCTTTCGTTCCTATATAAAAAATAGGATTACCTAGTTCTTCTAATATATGCTTTATTTTATTAAATGAGGATTCTTCTCCAGCTACTATTGGGACAAGTGTACCAGTTAATGCTGCATTAGGTCCCCCCATTACCGGAATACTCATCATTGATATGTTTTTTCTTTTAAATTTCTCATAACAGTAAACTGATTCTTTTGGAGAAACAGTGCTAAAGTCCGAAACTATTACATTTTTATTTGTTGTTTCACTTACACCATTTTGAGAAAAGTAGATCCTATTGACTGCTTCAAAATTTGTTACACAAGTTATAATAAAATCAGAAGAATCTGCTAATTCCTTGGGTGTATTAAGAACTTTAGCGCCTTTTTTTTCTATTGCTAGGGTTTTTGAAATATTGCGATTATTAACATTCACTTCAAATCCTTTCCTAATTAGACGTAAGGAAAGATTACTACCCATTAATCCTAATCCAATAATTCCAATTTTCAATAGAATGACTTTAATAATAAAGGATAAAAAAATATTTTTATTTTTTGTTGAAACACTATAATAAATATTTAGTAGAGAATTAAATATTTGTTTGAATATCTAATGGTATAGTAGTTATTTTTATCTAAGATAATAATTGTTATTATGATTATTATAATTACAAATTTGTATTATGTTTTGTTTTGTTTTGTTTGCTGAAGTATTATATTTGAGGTATATAATAAAATATTTACTTCTTCATTCATTAAATATACAATTGTAAATCCTAAATCAGACAAGTATAAAAACTGAATTGTTATCTATCTTAGTTTTATAAACCATTAATGGTTCTTCGGCAGGTAAGTTGAGGGGTACGCCATCATTAAGATTAAATGCCGACATATGAAGTGGACAAGTTACAGTTTTTTCTTCTTCATTTAAAAAACCCATAGATAGATCTGCATAAGCATGAGTACAAATTCTATCACTAGCGTATATTGTATTCTTTATCTTAACAAGAAGAATTTTTTTGTCATTAAAATCAAAATCCATCAACTCTCCTGGTTTGAGAGAATCAAGATCGCAAACTCTTACCCAATCAGACATTACTTATCTAAAAAAAATAAGAGTAATATATGTTACCTATATTTGTAGTGTTTTTCAAAGATATCTTCAGTTTCCCTATATCTAGTTTTTTCAATTTCGAGAATTTGTTCCATTGCTTCATCTATTTTTAACTTTAAGGGTTTGCCTAACCATTTATTTTCAATTAAATAATTAATCCAAGCACGAATAGTTGGACCCATTTTTCTTGAGATAGGTTCTAAAAACCCTCCAACTATCTCTCTTTTAGCTAATTCTTCTGAAAGACCTCTAGACATAAGATAAAAGATTTGCTTTTCATCTATCTGTGCGACAGAGGCAGAATGTGTTGCTTTAACTTCATTAGACTCTATTTCCAAGCCCGGAATTGCATCCGATTTTGCACCTTTATCTAATAATATAGCATGTCCTGCTAGATATGATTCAGTAGCTTTCGCATTTGTATGAATCTTTATCATTCCTTTAAAAAGAGACTTGGAGGTATCCTTCAGTACTGATTTTACTAAAACCTTACCTCTGGTATTGGGCGCTATATGAATTAAATTGGAAGTAATGTCAAAGGATTGATTACCCACTCCAAATATAATTTCAACATCTTCAGCTAAAGCTCCTTGCCCTTGCATAATACTATCAACTTTATACCTCGATAATTGTGACCCAAATAGAGCTAAAGACCAGGACATCTTTCCATCTCTTTCTACATAGGCTTTTCTATTGGAAAAACTAATTGCATCATAATCCATCGATTGTAATGTAACTATCTCACATTGAGCATTTGGAAGGATATAGGATTCCAGTAGTTCGAAATGTGTTTGTTGATATTCAGGATTCTTTAACCGCGGTGAATATAGCTCTTGAACTAACGTAGCTTTTGAAAATTCTTCACATACTACTATATTTCTAGAAATTGAAGATAAACCATCCTCTGAAAGATAATTCACTATTCTAATAGGATCTTCCAATACAATATTCTTTGGAATCAAAATAAAAAGTCCATTTTGAAATGCTGCGGAAGATAGAGCCAAAAATTTGTCTTCCTGGTAATTTACTTTATTTTTATTAAGATATTTTTGTATTAGATCAGAATAATCTTTTAGAGCCTGAGAAATATTTAAAATAACTATACCTTTTTTTTCCAACTCATCTGTGACAAATGATTCGAGAATTTTTGAATTTTTACATAATACACTAGTAGTTTTATTAAACTCATCTATTCTATCAGAAAAAATATCCAAATCATTGGAGGATTTGCGTTGTAAATTACTATCATTAAAAAAAACCTTGTCAGTAATTAATTTATTTGCATTGGAATATTTACTATACAGGGAAGATGATTCTAATGGCAGGCTTGTATAACTTTTAAATGCCTCATGCCTGGATTGTGTAACCCAAGATGGTTCTTCAAAGTTTTTTATAAAATTGTCAAAATTTTTTTCTAGCAAAGATAGTTGGTACATGTTATGATTTTCACTTTAAAAAAAGTAATTACTAACCGACAGAGTCTTCCATTTCGAGTTTGACAAGTCGATTTAATTCTACTGCATATTCCATTGGTAATTCCTTTGTAAATGGTTCTATAAATCCACCCACTATAAGTGACAAGGCATCAGACTCTGAGAATCCCCTGCTCATAAGATAGAAGATTTGATCTTCGCCGATTTTTCCAACACTAGCTTCATGAGAAATTGTTGCATCATCTTCATTCACTTCTACATATGGATATGTATCTGTTCTTGATGTTTCATCAAGTAAAAGTGCATCACATCTAACGTTTGACTTGACACCAGTAGCCCCCTTTGCAACGTGCAATAGACCTCTATATGTAGTTCTACCAGATTGTTTACTAACAGACTTACTTGTAATTCTAGATGTGGTATCAGGAGCTAAGTGAACAGCTTTTGCTCCTGCATCTTGATGTTGATCCGACCCAGCGAAGGCAATCGAGACAACTTCTGCATGAGCATTTCTTCCAAGCATATAAACGCCAGGATATTTCATAGTCAATTTACTTCCAATATTTCCGTCAATCCATTCGACTCTAGCATTTTCATATGCATACGCTCTTTTTGTTACCAAGTTATAAACATCTTTACTCCAATTTTGAATAGTCGTGTATCTTATTTTTGCATCTTTCTTTGCAATTAATTCAACAACAGCAGAATGCAAGGATTCAGTTGTATAAACGGGAGCGGTACAACCTTCAATATAGTGTACTTCTGATCCTTCATCAGCAATAATTAAAGTACGTTCAAATTGTCCGATATTTTCAGCATTAATTCTAAAATAAGCTTGTAATGGGAGCTCAATTTTTACATTAGGTGGAACATAGATAAAAGAACCTCCTGACCAAACAGCACTGTTTAATGCAGCGAATTTGTTGTCTTCTGGTGGTATAACCTTGCCAAAATACTTCTTTAAGATATCCGGATGTTCTTTAACTGCTGTATCGGTATCTGAAAATATTACCCCTTGTTTTGATAAATCTTCACGTAAGTTATGATATACAGTCTCTGATTCATATTGAGCACCCACACCAGCTAGGAATTTTTTTTCGGCTTCTGGTATTCCTAGTTTATCAAATGTTTTTCTAACAGAGTCAGGCACATCATCCCAGCTTTTACTTTGTTTTTCTGATGCTTTTGTATAATAAAATATATTTTGAAAATTAATTTTTGATAAATCACCGCCCCATACAGGCATTGGTTTTTTCATAAAAATGTCATAAGATCTTAATCTAAAATCGAGCATCCACTGTGGTTCATTTTTAATTCTACTAATTTCTTCAATAGTCCCACGCGAAAGACCTTTCTTACTTGTATATACATATAAGTCAGTAGAGTCCTTAAAATCATATTTACTATAATCCATGTTAAGTTCTTCTGTTGTCATGTATTTCATAACGGCGTTATGTTATATAAATTTTACAATCCATTCTATTAAAAAAAAGTATTATTATGAAAAATTTATATATTTTATTTAAATTTTATTCCTTTATAAAAAGCTTTTCATACAGCCCTTCTAACGAATGATCTTTCGATTCAGAATAGGGGATATTATATTTAATGAGTTCTTTGCTAGTAAGTGGCCCAATTGATAGTACCATTTTTATTTTGCAAACTAAAGGCAATAGATCGGAGGATTGTTGCTGTATTATCTCTATAAAATAATTAACATTGGATGGACTAGTGAAAATTAAAGAGTCAATTTTTTCTTTTCTAAGAAGGTCAAAAAATTCGATCCAGACTGAATCAACATCTGCACGTAGTACATTATAAATGTAAAATTCATCAACTATAAAACCTAAGCCTACGAGTTTCTCTTTTAGATATTTATCTGCTTTCTTACTACGCGGAATTATTATCTTGGCATCATACTTGTTATTTTTCAATTGGGAAAAGAAATCTATAATTCCTAGAGAAGAGTGATCTTGAGGCATCTGTTTCACGATTATTCTATGTTTTTTTAGAGAAGTATTAGTAGATGGACCAATAGCAACCACATTAAATTTTGAATTTAAATCATGGACTATTTCCTTAACTATATTTAAAGTAGTAGCAATTTCAAAGAATACATCAACGGCGTTCGAGCTTAAAAAAATAATATATCCAGAAGACCTATTTGTAATCAGGTTAAAAAGTTCATTAAGAGTCTTGGAATCAGATTTAACTATTTTTGAAGTTTTTACTACAATTAGCCTAGATCTATGTTTCTCAATTTTATCAATAAATTTCTTTGACACAGAACCCTCTGATTTTGTTATTGCAATAATCTTCAGATCATCATCTACTACTCGGTGATCACTCAGATCCATCTTATTCGCTCTGATAATGACACAACTTCGCCTATGATAATCACGGCAGGAGGTTTTATAGAAGCATTTTTCATTTTTTTTCTTATATTCTTGAAATCACTAATGATAATTTTTTGATCTTCTAGCGTTCCCTTTTCAACTACCGCGATTTTTGTTTCGTCCGAAAGACCATGTTTTTTTAACTTTTTTAGAATAGAGTCCAACTTTTCAACTCCCATAAGAATCACTATAGTATCAACAGCAGTTGCTATTTTATCCCATCTGACACTCTTTTCTTCTTTCATTGGATCCTCATGACCCGTAACTATTGCAACGGATGATGAAAATTTTCTATGTGTAAGTGGAATACCTGAATAAATGGCTGCACCAATTGCAGAAGATATTCCAGGGATAATTTCAAAATCAATAGCATTTTCGTTTAAAAATTCTGCTTCTTCCCCTCCTCGCCCAAAAATAAAGGGATCTCCTCCTTTGAGTCTTAAAACTTGTTTTCCTGTTAATGCATGTTGTAACATAATTTGATTAGTTTTGGATTGATTAATGGTCGGATCACCTGACGAACGGCCTACATATACTTTCGGTGTATCCTCTGGAATTAATTTAAGAATGTCACTACTAACTAAGCGATCATAAAGAATTATATCAGAATTTTTTATTAAATCCCAGCATTTTACCGTAATTAGTGATGGGTCACCTGGTCCTGCTCCACAGATGTATACTTTACCATACTTTTTATTTTTTATTCCATTCATTTAGAGATTTATCCCAACCCTCAGCCAACCTTAAAGCTCCATTCTCTATCAGATAACTGGCAACCATGTTACCCACCATTTCTGGTTTATCATAATCACCGATTTTTTTTATTGCAATATGTTCCAAACCATCGGAAGAGAATATTTTAGCATAAAAATTAATTTTGTGATTTTTGGAAGACAAATTAGCGTATGCTGCTATTGGAAATCTACAACCACCTTCAATTTTTGAGATAAAAGATCTTTCAGCATTAATTGAGATTCTGGATGGAGCATGCTCAATTTTGTGAAGAAATTTGACTAGTTTTGTATCAGTTTTTTTACAAACTAATGCTAGGGCTCCCTGTCCAGCAGCGGGTAAAAATCTTTTAGGATCGAATCTTTCACTAATATATTGTTCTTTTCCCAATCTTTTCAACCCTGCTTCAGCTAGAATAATTGCATCATATTCTCCTTTTAAGGCTTTTTCAATTCTAGTATCGATATTTCCTCTTAAAGGTCTGACCTTGAAATCATTTCTAAAAGAAATAATTTGTATTGCTCTTCGTAAGCTACTTGTTCCTATAATAGAACCTTTAGGGAGTTCTTTTAATCTTTTTCTACTTCTACTTATAAGTACGTCAATTACTGATTCTCTTTGAGGGATAGACGCTATGACTAAATCCTTATGAATTGTAGATGGCACATCCTTAACACTATGAATAGCAAAATCAACATCCCCTTTAACTACTGAATCATTTATTTCTTTTTCAAAGATTCCCTTTTTATCCAGATAAAATAATGGTTTAGAGTTGTCTAAATCCCCCCTGGTCTTGATTGGAGTAATCTCATACTCAAAAGGTTCATTTTGTTCACCAAGAGATTTAATTACAATTTGTGTCTGTGCTAAAGCTAATTTACTTCCTCTTGTACCTATACGTAGTTTTGGCGTCATTTCATTTAGTATATTTATTTAAAGAATCAGAATAACATTCAATAGTTTTTTCTATATCTTCATCAGAATGAGAATAAGAAATAAAACATGTTTCATACAGAGAAGGAGGTATAAAAATATTTTTTTTTAGTAAATCCCAAAATAAAGTTTCGAACAAGTGTTTATCAGACTTTAAAATGTCAAGAGGAGTAGATACTGTTTCTTTGGTAAAAAATAATTGAAAGAGAGATCCAATAGAATTTATGGTATAATGATCAGCAAAGTCCTTAACACGATCTTTGATTCCCATAACTAAAGTATCGCATAACCTCGCTATCGTTGGGTACACTTTATTTTTGTTCTTCAATAGGCTTTCTACAGTTGTGATTGCTGCTGTTACCGAAACAGGATTTCCTGCATATGTACTGGCTTGATAGACATTTCCAGATGGTGATAGTTGATCCATTATGTCTTTCTTCCCACATACAGAAGCTATTGGAAATCCATTTCCAAAAGATTTAGAGAAAGTAGCAATATCAGGCGTTATGCCAAAAAATTCGCTGCAACCACCTAGAGCTAACCTAAATCCAGTTATAACTTCATCAAAGATTAGCAAAATGCCATATTTTTTTGTAATTTTTCTAATTTCCGTCAAGTAATTTTTTTCTGGAATTAAAAGACCATAGTTAGCCAAGACAGGTTCCATTATTAAACAACTAATATTTTCTGATTCTTCTTCAATGATTTTTTCTAATTCTTCAAAGTCATTATATTGCACTATCAGAGTTTCTTCTGAAATTTCTGGAAGTGATCCCTCAGATGATGGAATAGACGCAGCTCCCGATCCAGCTTTTACTAAGACATAGTCATATGCTCCATGGTACCCTCCATGAAACTTTAGTATTTTCTTTCGTCTAGTGAAAGCTCGACTTAATCGTATTGCAGTCATTGTTGCTTCAGCCCCTGTATTAACTAATCGCACTTTTTCTGCACATGGCACTACTTTTGTCATCAATTCAGCAAGATAAATTTCTTTTTCAGATGGGATGCAAAACAAAGTCCCATTATCGAGTTGCATTTTTACAGATTCAATAATGGGTAAATATGAATGTCCAAAGATTAAAGATCCATAACCCATACAGTAATCTAGCAAGGTTTCGTGATCAGCAGTAACTATCTTACTTCCCAAACCAGAAGAGACAAAAAATGGATAAGGCCTAAAGAATCTTACAGGGCTGTTAACTCCTCCAGGAATCACTTTAATTGCTCTTTGAAATAATTTTTCAGAGCGATCGTGTATCAAGTATGTAATTATTACAATCTATTTATAAGAATCTTATTTTTCTAATAACATCTTTGCCATTTTTTTGGCAAAATAGGTTATTATAAGATCAGATCCCGCTCTTTTGATTGAAGAGAGAAATTCTACCATGACGTCTGTTTCATTTATCCATCCTTTTTCAGCGGCAGCTTTTATCAAAGCATATTCTCCTGACACACTATAAGCACATAGTGGAAGTTTATAAATCTCTCTTGCTTTACAGATTAAATCCAAATAGGGAAGAGCTGGTTTTATCATGATCATATCAGCTCCTTCTTTGATATCTAATTCAATTTCTCTTAAAGATTCGAGTGTATTTGTAAGTGGCATTTGATACGTTTTTCTATCTCCAAATGTAGGGGTAGAATCCGCAAGGTCACGGAAGGGAGTGTATAATGGTGAAGCCATTTTTGCTGAATAAGCCATAATTGATGTATCACTTAAACCAGCCTCATTTAGCTGTTCTCTAATTGCCATAACTTGGCCATCCATCATAGCCGATGGAGCAACTATATCTGCTCCACATTTAGCATGACTCTCAGCAATTTTAGATAGAATTTCTATAGTAGAATCATTATCAACCCTATTTTCTTTAACTATTCCACAATGACCTAAAGTTGTATATTGACACATACATACATCGGTTATCACTACAATTCTATCCCCAAAATTTTTCTTTATAGTTTTGATAGCTTTCTGAACTACTCCTTTTTCATTATAGGCTGAGTGTGCCACGTTATCTTTTTTCCCTGGAATTCCAAAAACTATTACACCTTTAATTCCTAGATCTAAAATTTCGGCAACTACCTCTACAATTTTTGAAGGGGGAATTCTTTCTATATCGGGCATAGAAGCTATATTTTTTGAATTCTTTAAGCCTTCTTCAACAAATAAGGGAAAAATCAAATCATCTGATGAGATACGTGTTTCTTGTAGAAGGTCACGAAGTGCTTTACTTTTTCTAAGACGCCTTAGTCTAACGTTAGGAAAATATGATCCATTAGCTAGAGAATTATTATTGGATATTTGCTTCATTTTCATAATTAAACAATTTCGCAGCTAGACGCATTAGTTCCTGCTCATCATCTATATCATTTTGGACCTGTCGACGAAGGTTATTCATCGGAGTAGATATTATTCCTTCTAAAAGTGCGTGAGAAAATTGCTCAATAATCTTCCCTTCCTGAGGTCCTATCTTTGGTCCGAGAATAGAAAGGGCTTTATTAAGTTCTCTTTTCCTAATTTTATCTACATTACGAAAAACAGAAATAACTACTGGATCCGCTTTTCTTCTTTTTAATAACAAATCCATATTTTTCATTTCTTGTTCAATTATTTTATTTGCAGAATGAATTTCCTCTTTTCTCCATTGAAGATTTCTTTGAACAATACCTCCAATTTGATCTAGATTGAATAGACGTACATTCTCAATGTGAGAAATGCTATCTTCCACTGTTCTAGGATTAGATAGATCAAAAATTAATAATGATGTATTTTTTGTTTCCATTGTTCTCTTTATTCTATCATGTGTAAGTAAGTAATAGGGAGCTGTGGTGCTTACGAAAATAATATCCATAGAATGTAAAGAGATCAAAGCATCTTCAAACATTATTGGCATACCTGAAAGGGATTCTGCAAATGACTTAGCTCTCTCAAAAGTTCTACTAGTATTCATAAAAGACACATTTCTTTGTTTTAGTGCTTTAGCTATAAGGCTGGCACCTTCTCCGGAGCCTATAAGCAGTATTTTCTTATCATTCAGTCTTCCAATTGTTTCTTCCGCTAGACTAACTGCTACTGATCCAACTGATACACGTCCTTTATTGATCCCTGTAAGTGATCGCACCTTACTTCCTACTCTTAAAGATTTTTCAAAAATGATCGAAAGAAAAGATCCAAGGTAATTATTAGACCGAGAAAATTCATATGACCTTTTTACTTGCCCTAGAATTTGATCTTCACCAATTACCAAAGAATCCAAACCGGCAACTAATTTTAGAAGATGTCTAATTACCTCTTCACCTCTCACAATCTCTACTATTTTGGAAAATTCTTCTGTTGATAACTTAGAATGATCAGCCCAATAACTAATAATTTTTTGTAAATTTAGTTCTTCCTCTATTACAGCAAAAATTTCTACACGATTACAAGTTTGTAAAATTAGACATTCTTTTATTTGCAAATGTTCAAGAAAAGTTTCATGAGCACTATTAACATCTTTAAAGGCAAATTTTTCAAGCAAATGTATAGGAGCTTCTTTATAAGTTATCCTAAAATTTAGTAACTCAAATGATTTGTTAACTAGGGTCATTTTTTCAAATCACTCCAATGGTTTAACCGTTCAATGGCCACAACCTTTGCTTCATCTATTTTGTTTTCATTTATTAAATTTTGAATCGTTTTATCCTTGATTATTGAGTAAAGAAATCTTTTACGTTCTATAACGGTTTTAATTTTGGGTCGTGCAGCCATTCTCGCAAACTCCTGTAGCTTGGTATTTTCTATATCTGATTGCTTTATTGTTCTTCTTAAAATACGTTCTGCTTTTATTCTCAATCTCCGAGCCATTATAGGACTTTTTCCAAAAGTAGAAATCGCTACTTGCATTATACCTTCAATATTGATTATAGATGCATATGAAAAGTCACTTACTGGAGGGTCATCTGCAGCATAAACAAATGACATCATGGAACGACCTTTTTCTACGATTTTTCTATTAAGTTCTTTATTATCTGTTGCAGCAAGCACTAGAAAAATGTCCTGATAATTATCTAATATATTAGCATTCTTAATTTTCATTTTAACAATCTCAATTTTCTTTTGTTGTGCTAATTCCTCAAGATAAGAATTCAATCTTTCACTAATAACAGTGATTTTACAATTTTGACCTAATAATCCTTTGACTTTTCGTACTCCTTCTACTCCTCCTCCTATTACAATTACATTTTTTCCAGCGAGATTTAGATCAACAATCAATTATAATTTCACTGCTGATGAAACAATATTGATTACTTTATTTAAGTTATTTCAACTAAAAAGAAAAAATAGAAAACAAATTGAAATAACAAAAAAATATTTAGTTCGAGAATCATTATATTATTCAAAATGATCTCAATTGATAAATAAAGATAATAATTATAAAAAATTAGAACTTGATATTCTAGACGATATTGGTCCTGCAACCAAAATTCATCTTATTGAAGCTGGAATTGACTCATTAAAGGAATTAATTATTAGAGGACCTCATGATGTTGCGGAAGTTACAGGAATGACTATGGAAAAATCAAATGAGTTGTGTAATAAAGCTCGAATAAAACTAGAAGAGGTAAATATTATTGAAAAAACTTTTGTTTCTGCAACAGAGCTTTATAATAAAAGAAAGAAAATAGACCGAATTTCTACTGGCTCTAAACATTTTGATGAATTGTTAGGAGGAGGATTTGAAGTTAATGCAATAACTGAGATATATGGAGAATTTGGGTCAGGGAAAACTCAAATTTGCCATACTTCTTCAGTAATGGTGCAGCAAAAAAAGACAGAGGGGGGACTGGAAGGAGGAGTAATTTATGTCGACACTGAGAATACCTTTAGGCCAGAAAGGATAGTATCAATTTCTAAAGCGAGAAATATAGATTATGTAAGCGTATTAGAAAATATAGTAGTTGCAAAAGCATTTAACAGTGCACATCAAGAGTTAATCATTCATGAAATAGGTAAAATTATTGAAACTAACAATATAAAGTTATTAGTTTTAGATTCAGCAATTTCCCATTATCGTGCAGAATATGTAGGAAGAGGAACTCTATCTGAAAGGCAACAAAAAATAAATAAATTAATGCACATGTTAATTAGAATTTCTGAAACTTACAAAATAGCGGTTATCTTAACAAACCAGATCCAATCGGTTCCTGACACATTATTTGGTGATCCTTTTAGGCCAGCAGGAGGAAATATTATTGCACATTCAAGTACATATAGAATATATTTAAAAAAAGCTGGCAAAAACAGAATTGCTCGAATTGTTGATAGTCCTTATCATCCGGAAATTGAAGCATTATTTTCATTAGGAGAAGAAGGAGTAACTGATCCTATCTAGCTTTCAGTTAATGTTAAATTAAGGACGTAATTCAGATACAATATGCCAAGATCACATGGAAGTAAGAGAAAATCACGATCCATATTAACTAAAAGTAATATACTTAGAGGTATTTCATATTTATTAATAGATTACAAAATAGGCGATAAAGTAATTGTTAATATTGATCCTAGTGAACATAATACAATGCCTCATAGGAGATATCAAGGGAAAATAGGAATAATTAAGGAAATTGGAAAAAGAATTATTAAAGTATCGGTTGCTATAGGCAATAAAGAAAAAATTTTACAGACTAAAAGAAACCATTTAAAACCTTTAACTAATTAGGAAGGAATTGTATGGAAACATTAAAAAAAGAAGTTATATCTCTTTCAGAGGTAAAAGATGTTTTAGAAAAAGTAGATATAGAAGAAATGGATCAAATTCAGAGATGGACCTATGATTATGTGTTAAAATTTGCTAAATCGCCTTCACACGTTTCCAGGAAGATTATAAACGAACTTGTCTCATCTTGCGATTTAAAGGAAGATGAAGCAGTAGAAATCGCAAATGCTATGCCTAATTCTATTGAAGAATTACGGGCTTTTACATTTGGATGGAAAAAATTGATCTTAACAGATACATTGAATAAAATTTTGGATATTATAAATAAAGATAAAGAGATTATAAATAAAGATAATTAGAGCGTACTAAAGGAAGAATATTAATGTCACTGCCGGATCATTATCAAGATAATAAAGGAAATGCATTCGGTAGCTTTCACGTTCCGCGAAGATATGAAGAGTATGCTCACATTATAGAATTTACAATAAGAGGAAAGTCCTCAACCGTAAAAAAGCGGGAAGGGATAATAATACAAGCAATTGGAGAAGAACGATTAACATTACTAGAATTACTTGGAGACCCATCTCAAAATTTTGAGATTGGAGAACGTGCCTATATTGGGAGGGAAGGAAGAAATAAAATAATTAGTGTTTTAGGTAGGTTAAATTATAATGACCTTTCAGTATCTGCAAAAAATGAAATTCCCAATGCAATAGAGAAAATAGTTACTATTAAAGAAAAAAGGTTTGTGGACTATTTTAATAATGCTCAACCCATTACTCCTCGTGTCCATGGATTAGAATTAATTCCTGGAATAGGCAAAATTTATATGAAAAGTATTATAACTGAACGAGAGAAGAAAAAATTTGAAAGTTTTAATGAAATACAGAATCGTGTTGGTGTAAAAGATTTACAGAAGCTAATTACAAAAAGAATAGTAGAGGAAATTTCTGGAGAAACAAGAATGAACCTCTTTGTGAGAAAATGAATTGGAGGAAGTATTACGGACAAAATTTTCTTATTGATTTAAGAGTAGCAAGAAAAATAATAGATATATCAGATATAAAACCTTTTGAAGACGTTTGTGAAATGGGTACAGGAAAAGGGATACTTATACCATATTTATGTAATAGTGCCAGCTTTGTAAAATCCTTTGAAGTAGATAACAAGTTATACAATGAAATTAAAATCCTACAATCAAAATTTAAGAATCTAAAAATTATAAATGCAGATCTTTTAAAATATAGGAAGCCTTTGAACTTTGACGTTTTTATTTCTAATATCCCATATTCTAAAAGTAAAGACATATTTTTATGGTTAGCCACAAAAACGGTTCCTCGTGCAACTATAATGGTTCAAGATGAATTTAGTCAAAAAATCCAGTCGAAAACCGGCGATAAAAATTATAGAGCACTATCCGCTATAATACAATATTGTTTTGATATTCAACCGTTCTTCAAAGTAGATAGAAAATCCTTTTACCCTCCACCAACAGTTGATTCCGAGGTAATAAAATTGACATCAAAAAATAAAATACTGTCTAAGGATACAATTTCTAAAATCTTTTTTATTTTTTCTTTTAAAAATAAAAAAATTAGTAAGTTGAATAATAAACTCAAGACTAATTTTAATGAAACAGATTTAAGAGTAAAAGAAATGGAACCAGAAAAAATAATAGATCTTACTAAACTCATGTGAGACAGAATTGAAATGTACATTCCTGATGTGGATAGTTTTTTATTAATAGATTCAATTAAAGACTATTCTGGACAATCAGCACTTGAAATTGGAACAGGAACAGGAATCATTTCTAAATTTCTCTTAAAAAATTTTAAATATGTAGTTAGTACTGATATAGACTATAATTCTCTGTTATACTGTAAAAAACAAAATAATTCGGAAATAAATTTTATATGTTGTGATGCTACAACAGCAATATCTAGTAAGTTTGATTTAATTGTAAGCAATCCACCCTATTTACCAAATGATCGATTTTATGATAAAACTATTCATGGAGGAATAACTGGAATAGAAAAAACTATTAGTTTTATTCATTCTTCAATATCAAATCTTGGAAAATATGGACATATTATTTTAATTGTTTCATCTTTATCTGATATTTCAAAGTTAGATAGATTTATTTTTAAAAAAAAAATGAATAGGAAAATAATCAACAAGAAAAAGATATTTTATGAAACTCTTTATGTATATGAATTAAGCATCATAAATCTTCACTAGGTCTTTAGTGGGATACTATCACTTTTTTAATAATCTTGATGCTCTTTGAGAAATTTGTTTTGCCATTTGAGATAGTGATGCATCCCCCCCTAAATCATAAGTCACATATTTATTCTCATTTATCACATCTTCAGTCGCCTTGAAAATAGCTTTGGATATATCTCTTTCACCTAAATATTCCTCCATCCAAGCAGCTGAGCAAATAGTAGCTACAGGATTAACTTTATTCTGACCAGCATATTTTGGAGCACTGCCATGAGCAGGCTCGAACATTGCATATTTATCTCCATAATTTCCAGAATAAACATTCCCGATTGATCCGACATGTCCTGAAGCACACTCAGATATTATGTCCATAAATAAGTTAGTACTTAGTAATATACTATTATTGAATCTTTGAGGATTTTTGACTAATTGTTGGGTAACATTATCGATATAATATTCTTCTATTCCTATACCATTAAAATCCTGTTTAATTTTCTCTACTGCAGATACAAATATTCCATCCGTTTCTTTTAAAATATTCCTTTTAGTAATAACAAATATTTTCTTAAAATCTAATTCAGTACATAATTCAAATGCTTTTTTAACCACCCGTTCACATCCTTTTCTTGTTATTTTTCTAATGGCGACAGCGGAATCATCACTGGTTTTAAATTCTATTCCCGCATACAAACCTTCGGTTGCCTCTCTAACACAAACGAAATTAAGATTTAACTGTGAAGTTTTATATGTTTTTATTGGTCGAATATTAGCATACAGTTCAAATTTCTGTCTAATACTAACAGCTACACTCCTAGGGGCATGAGGATCTGGAACGGTAGTAGTAGGCCCTTTAAAACAAGCGTCGCTTTCAGATAATAATTTCCAAACTTCGTCAGTGATATAAGAATTTGTTTTATTTTTTTCCCAAAATTCAGATCCAGCTTCTACAGGTATAAGTTCTATAGTACTGTTACACGCTTTCAAAACATCTATCATACACTTTACCAGCTCCGGGCCGGTCCCATCCCCCTTTATAACAACGGCTTTTTTTTGTCCCAAAAATAATCAAAATCTGACTTGAACGTTTCTATTTATATATTATGTGGATCGTAACCACTTCTTACTTTCACCTTTTGGATGTTAATTCAATTTTTACCACCATATCCTTAGTAAAAGGTGGCATCAATGTAGCATTAGAGATCTTTGTAAATTCATTATTTTCTGAGAAATAAGAATATTGGATATCGTAGTTATCTAACGTGAGTATTTCTTTATTTAATGATCCTGTTTCGTTATTAATCACAGTTATTGTTTTATTATCAATTGAATATAGCTGCATAAAATCTTCAATCGTAAGCCTAATAGGTCTAATATACTCAATATGTATTTTGTCTCCTACTTCATCTGTGTGAATGATATGAATGCATTCTTTTCCATCTTTTATTTCCTTCCCCACATCCTTAGGGAGAAATTTTTGTATACCATCTTCAAAAATTTGTACTATTGGATAAATGCTAAAAGTTTCAATATTATGAGCTTTTAAGCAAATGCCCAAAACTTGTGGAGGAGGCGATAATTGCATTATTATTATGCCTGCAAAAGTGGCAACGCCTATCATAACTGGTGGTAATAGTAACTGTTTTTTCCCTATTTTTTTTGCAGGTTTTGTCGGTTTGAACCGGCGTTTGGGCATTGTAATTACATTCGTAGAAATTCAATATTAGAGTCTTTCTACCTTCTTTATGCTAATTCTAAGAATGGTTAAACGTTCTAAATAATTGGACAATTTCTTTTTTGCCTTCAGTCTTAGATGTACCTTTTCTTGCTTAATAGATATTAAATGTGGTATTAAACATCTTCAGCTCTCTCATGATTATCACATCCTTCATTCATTAAGATTTCAGGTTTATTCCACTTTCATATCATTTATTGCTCATGATGAAACCTTGATGAAAGTTCATCTCAAAATTGTTTTCAGAATAAATCCTTCAATGAAATAATTGAATCTTGTAAATATATAGTTCAAATAGCATTAGTAGAACAGTCAGTCAAAAGAGAATATGAAAAATAATAAATTAGTTGATATACTATAATTTTATTCTTGCTTACTGTCCATATTGACGGGTCATCCAAAGGTAATCCTGGACCTTCTGGTATAGGGATAGTAATATTTCGAAATAATTTATTAATGTTAAATTATGGCGAATTTATAGGATTCCATACAAATCTTTTATCTGAATATCTTGCCCTAAAAAGAGCATTACAATTTGCATTGCTAATTGATAAGGAAATTAAGATCCACACAGACAGTATGACAATAGTTCAACAAAGAAAATCCAAAGAAAGAATTAGAAAAAAAGAATTGAAAATTCTTTTCAGAGAAATTAATAATTTAGAAAAAAAATTTAAAGAAATTTCTTATAAATATATACCAAGAGAAAAAAATACAGCTGCTGACTTAGTTGCAAAAAAGGCAATAGACTATCATATTAATTAATCAGAATAAGAGTTATTATTTAGGCAGCTATGAAGAATCAGAGTTAATATTGAAACCACATGTAATAAAGGCATTTGACTGAGCTGCCATATATAACATTTAATCTAAAAGTTTATGTAACAAATAAATTGAAATTTAATTAGAATTGCTTGAAAATAAGGACAAAAAGTATAGCATTATAAAAGATATCGCAATAATAGTTATTGGAGTCGTTTTAATATGGTTTGCTGTCAAAGTCGTATTTAATGTAGATAATCCTTTTTATGTAGTCTCCAGTGGAAGTATGATTCCTGTTCTGAACGTAGGTGATATATTAATAGTAAAAGATGGAAATACCTTTAATAGCTTAAAGGTTGGCGATATTATTGTTTTTGATAGACCTCAAGGAGGTGACAGAGTTATTGTTCATAGAATTATAGAGATTAGTGATAGATTTGGAGAAAAAGTCATAGTAACAAAGGGGGATGCAAATGACGGTATAATACCAGGAACTGATTTTCCCATTCTCGAAAAAGACTACATTGGTTCAGTAGCCTACGTCGTTCCAAAGGTTGGATTAGTTTTGAAATATCTCAATCCACCTGTGAATTATATAATAATAGCAGGAATTATCGGAATTCTAATCTACACCAATATGAAAAAGAAGAATGAAGAGAAAGGTAAAATAGATGGAAAGGATCCAGTCTAAAGAATATTCATATAGCATTTATCTTTTTAATTATTGTTAAAACATCTTGATCTAACAATTCATGGTCCAATCCTACTTTTTGTCCTTCAAATTTGGCACTTTTTCCTGAAACCAATGCAAATCTGAAATCACGAAGCATATTTCTATGTAATTTCATACAAATATCTTTAACCTTGGTTCCTTTTCTTACAATTAAAGGCTCTTCATAATCAGTTTCTTTTCCTTTCGGTCTCATGTATATTCTCATGAATTCCAATTTATTGAAGATCGATTCCTTAAGCATTTCGATATTCAGATTAGAATTCGCAGAAACTGGTTCAACGTCTTCGCCGAGGAAGGGTATCATACCATTTAACGTATTAGTATCGACTAGGTCTATTTTATTTAAAACTATTATACAATGAGGATACACTCTATTTCCCGCTAACGCATCGATTAGATCATCAGTAGTCAAGTTAGGATCTCTTATTGTAATTCTACCATTATGTATTCCGTAAATTCTACTCATCTCTCTAACCATTGATTCTGAAACTTGTGAATCTTGGTCGATATTTACGGAAATACCTCCTTTTTCGGTTTTATGTATATGAACATTAGGTGGTTTTTTATTAACCTTTATGCCTATTTCTGATAATTCTTTTACTAAAATAGAAGAATGATTTGGTTGGAATACATCAACAACTATTAATACCAAATCTGCATTTCGAGCTACAGAGAGAACTTTTTTACCCATTCCTTTTCCAGAAGCGGCACCTTTAATGATTCCTGGTAAGTCAATGACTTGTATTTTTGCTCCTCTGTACTCCATCATACCGGGAATAGCTGTTAGTGTAGTAAACTGATAAGATGCAATCTTTGAATTAGCATTAGTTAAACAGTTTAAAAGTGTAGATTTTCCAACACTTGGAAATCCAATCAGAACTACAGTAGCATCTCCTTCTTTTCTAACGTCATATCCAGAACTACCTTTTCCGCTTGAGACAGTTTTTCCATGTCTATTTTCTTCGAGTTCCCGTTTAAGTTTAGCAATCTTTGCTTTTAAAATTCCAATGTGGAATTCTGTGGCTTTGTTGATTTGGGTTTTATGAATTTCGTCTTCTATTTCTTTGATTTTCTCTGGAATTCCCATTGTTTGATTATTAATATGTTCAAATTAAGACCATAAAAGAATTTCTTTATTTAAAAAACACCAAAGAGCTTTAGCCCATGTAATGAACCAATCATGGAACCAAAGATTATCATTAATAACCAAGGCATGGCTGGTAATTTGGGAGAATTCAGAATTATTTGGTGATTTTCAATAATATTCGTTATATAATCACGTACTTTGTCATTCCAGATTTTATATTCGATCCTGTGTTTCTTTAGAATAGATTCAATTTCATATATTACTGGTGCGCGGACTGATCGAATATGCTGAATATATCTTCGTGAGATTTCGACTTCCCCTTGAATTGCAATTAAGCCCTGTTGCATATCCAATAGGCGAACATGTATTTCCCAAGGTTTCTTTAACTTTTTTGAAAATCCATTACCTATTTGTGCCGGTTTTTTATTTTCAAACTTTACTTTGGAAAATCCCTCCAAGATAAGAGTTCTAATAATTTCATCTTTCTTTATTTTAACTAATAGACTCAGATGATCAAACTGTATATCTTCAGACTTGATAATTTCCTGTAATCCTTTTAAAAAGTTCATTTTTTTTGGATATCGTGTAAGGAATTCAGACATTTGGTTATTGAAAATTTTGAGGTGGGGGCTATATTAAAATGCTATGAAATTAAAATTATTTAATGGGATTAAAGTTTTGGATACCACGAAAATAAAGATCTGTTTGGTAATCAATAGCAAAGTCTTTCCAAGATAGCTTTCTATCCGTAAAGGAAAGATTTGAACCTCGTATAACCACGAGAGGAACTGATTCATTACTTTCACCCATTACAAACGTACCCATTGTTGCTAAAGAATCTGCGGTTGCTTTAAGTGTATATTTCATGATATGCCCAAAAAGATCTTTTTTTCCCCTTTGATCTTCGACTGGTTCTATTCCAGAACACCCTATTGCTACCCCAGTAGTGCCAATTCGTGTAGGCATTAATCTACTATCTGAAATAACTATTCCAACCTTTATACCTGAGCGTACTAGAAACTCCATTCGTAGATTTTCAGCAGAGAGAAATGGATCTAAAGGAAGACATATAATTTTATGTAAAGGTATATTGGATTTATCAATGCCTGCATTTGGCGCTAAAATCCCATTCTTTATTGTTAATAAGAATCCAGGTAACCCGCCAAAAATAACATCAGATTCTCTAATTACAACTTCTACAAATGTTGGTTCCATTTGATACGTTTTTGCAAGCTTTTTGGCTTTAGAACTAGGTCTAATTTTTCGAAGATCTAATACAGATCCTTCGCTCATAGAAACGAATTTACTTGATAATACGAGAATATCGTGATCTTTAAACTTATATTTTGACGATATAAGCGTGTCAAACAGATTAAATATTTTTTTTTTAGTTTTAATTTTAATAGGTTTTACAAAGATCAATATGACTCTATATTATAGTAGAGCGTTATTAGTTTTGTAGAAGGTTTTTATTCGCGAATTGATAACTTTATTCAGTAATAAAGAAATGGGAATGACTATTACTGAAAAAATTTTAGCTAGAGCATCCAATAAAACTACTGTTACCCCAGACGATGTTGTCATAGCAAATATCGATAAAGTTATGGTTCATGATGTATCTGGCCCTGGAGTAATTAAAGTTTTTTCAGAATGGGAAAAAAAGGGTATAAATCTTGATCAGATTTGGAATCCTGATCGAGTATGGGTAAGCGAAGACCATTTTGTTCCCGCTTCTGATAGGATTTCAGCGAATAATATTACCTTATTGACTAACTGGACCAAGAGATACAATATAAAAAAACATTTTAAATATGGTTTAGGTCAGTATGGAATTTGTCATACTTTATCGCATGAAGAAGGATTAGTTTTACCTGGGGAGATTTATGTAGGTGGTGACTCACATACAAATACTACAGGTGCAATGGGCTCCCTTGCTGTAGGATTGGGTCATACAGATATCGCTTATGTATTAATGAATGGAAAAATATGGTTTAAGGTACCTGAAACAATTCTTTTCCAAATAAATGGACATAAACCTGACTACATAATGGCTAAAGATATAATATTGAAGATAATAGGTGATATCGGTACCGATGGGGCAAATTATAAAGCGATGCAATTTGCTGGTGACACTGTGGATAAATTGTCTATGGAAGAAAGATTAACACTTACTAATATGAGTACTGAAGCAGGAGCTAAAAACGGAATTATTGAACCTGATGAAGTAACATTTGAATATCTCAAGACACGTACTTACGAGGAATTTATTCCAGTAAAGGGAGACTTGGATGCCGCATATAGTGATACATTTACATATGATGTCGAAAACCTAGATCCTGTTATAGCAAAGCCATTTTCACCAGAAAATATTTGTACTGTAGGGGATCTCGAAGGTAGAGCAATTGATAAAGCCTATATCGGGTCATGTACCGGTGCAAAATTAGAAGATTTAAGAATGGTAGCCAAGATCCTTAAGGGAAAACACGTTAAAATTAGAACAGAAGTTTTACCTGCTGCTCAGTCTATATATTTCAAAGCAATTAAGGAAGGATTGGTAAGCATATTTTTGGAGGCAGGAGCAGTAGTTGGTCCGCCAACATGTGGGGCTTGTTGTGGTGCACATATGGGCGTACTCGCAAAAGATGAAGTTTGTATTAGTACTACTAACAGAAATTTCCCTGGAAGAATGGGAGACGTTGAATCACAAACATATTTGGCATCGCCTTTAGTAGTTGCTGCAGCAGCTATAAATGGAAAAATTACAGATCCAAGGAATGAAATGCTGTGAATATACTTCGAGGAAAAGTTCACAAATACAATAAAGACAATATAGATACAGACGTAATAATTCCAGGACCTTATTTAAAAATACACGATCACAAAGAATTAGGAAAACATGCAATGGAAGGACTCGATCCTAATTTTTCCCAAAAAATAGATGAAGGAGATTTTTTACTGACGGGAAAGAATTTTGGTTGTGGATCAAGCCGAGAACATGCTCCGATCGCATTACATCAAGTAGGTATTCGGGCAATACTTTCTCCTTCTTTTGCGCGGATTTTTTATAGAAATGCAGTAGATGGAGGATATCTTTTACCTATAGAAATAGATTCTGCTGTAATTGACAAAATATCAGATAACGATGAGTTAGAAATTGATCTGGATAATAACACAATCGTCAATTTATCATCGAGAGAAGTATTTAAAATTAAACCCTTTCCTGAAATAATCTCAAAGATAGTAAAGGCAGGAGGGTTACTTTATTTTAAGGAATAGGCTAGAACGATAAAAGATGAGAGGAGGGTTCTAAATAAACCTTTTCTATTACGCTTTTTGATGTTTTAATATAAAATCTAATATATTTTTAAGTAATAAAAAGATCAATTTTTAAGCCTTTACATAAAGCGGATCCGCTATTTTTTTAATAAAGAGAAAACAATTAAAAAAAGAAAATATTAAAGAATAAAACTGTGTTGATAACTATTTAGATTTTGTAAAATTGGTGTTATTATTTACTAGTAGTAATAACTTTTATCAATAAAAGTTGGAATAAAAATTAAAGAAATAGGGATTTAAAATTAATTGTCGGTTTACCCTTGGTTAGCATCTCCATCATTATCGCCATCGCCATCGCCATCATTACCGCCATCGCCATCGCCATCATTACCGCCATC
>OBLS010000001.1_pt1 | contig 106762 bp, 117 predicted proteins | sample 1519901 | NCBI WGS metagenome assembly OBLS01 (sample SAMEA3113585, study PRJEB22503) | soil metagenome | reverse complement strand
TCGCAATTTCAGCTTCCAAATCTTCGCTGATATCCCCCACTGGTGAATATGATCCCATGCCGCCGGTGTTTAAACCGGTATCACCGTCACAAGCTCGCTTGTGATCTCTGCTCATCACCATAGGCACGAACGAGTTTCCATCACATATTGCTATATAAGATGCCTCCTTTCCCTGAATTTTCTTTTCAATAATTATCCTATCTCCGGACTCCCCAAATTCCCTATCGAGCATCAATGATTGCAGGGCAAGTATTGCCTCCTTTTGCGTGCTGCAGACAAATACTCCTTTACCTGAGGCTAAGCCCTCGGCCTTGATCACAAGCTCATCTGTTTGACTCTTTACGTAGTCTTCGGCGTCTCTGTATGATGAAAGGATGACAAATGGTGATGTCCTTATGCCTGCCTTTTGCATAAATTGCTTGCTAAACACCTTGCTGGATTCGAGCTTTGCAGCAACTTTGCTAGGCCCAAATATCCTCAAATTACAGCTCAGGAATTGGTCTACAATCCCTGCGGCTAGCGGTCCTTCAGGTCCAACAAGGGTTTCGCAGCCATTTTTTTCTGCAAACTCTCTCAGCTTCCAGTAATCGAAAGAGTCAATTGCTACATTGTTTTTCGTTCCTCCGTTGCCGGGACAGTGAAAAACTCTCTTTACTTTACTGCTACGCGCGAGTTTCCAACCTAATGCGTGCTCCCTTCCGCCCGAGCCTATTATCAGGATGTTTTTCTTTTTACTGTCAGTTTGCAAGGGATGAGATGCGGGATCTCAGTAATAAATGGTTTGACTAGCTACATATTGAGTTATGATGCCCTTTTATCTCATATTACTAAGTTAAACCATATGGCTGAAGAAAAGGGTCCGCAAAAACCTAGGCGGGGGCTTGCGTCGGCGCCTGGAGATATTCGAGAAAGAGTTGCCAAGAAAGGCGGAGCTGCTCCACATCACTCACGAGGTCTTGCTGCTGCAGACGCGGTAACAAGGTCTCGGGTTGCAAAGGCTGGGGGGAATGCACGTGCACTCAATACCGAGGGATTAAAGTATGCCGGAAAAAAAGGTGGAGAGGTGGTAAAATCTGAGTACGGTACATCTTTTTACCAATCTATTGGAGGAAGAGGAGGCCACTCGGTAAAGGAGAAGTACGGGATTCAGTTCTATAGGGATATAGGGGAAAAAGGAGGCGCAGTTGTTAGGGAAAAGTACGGTTCAGGATTCTACAGGGACATCGGAAAAAAAGGGGCCCAAAAACTTAAGGATCGAACCTCTAGATAAATGATGTAATTTGTCGGACCAATAGCATAACAGTCTTTAAGGTGTAAGGACATTCTTGGAAGAATCGCTTATGATTGCCATGATAAAACGATCGTAGTCGTAGTCTACAAAATCCAATGACGAGAAGGATTTCTGTCTGATCACCTTGTGAACACCTATCAGATGATAGCACGGTTTTCCTGATGATAATGCTCCGAAGTAAAAGCTTCTGCAGGAACAAAAATCTAAGTCTGGAGCTGTCCAGTACTCCTTGGCTTTGCCTATCACAGTATATACCTTCCTTCCGCTCGGCCGAAATACATGTACCTTAATTGCGTTTGGCCCTATTGGAACAGTTTTTGAGGTCAAGCAAAAACTTTGATGACTCGTACCATTTATAATCCAATAAGGCTACGCACTAGCCAATCCTTAAGAAGTAAGGACTAGTGCATCCATTCTAGGACGATAAGCAAGTTAAGGTTTGGATGCTGCTATGAAGCAATCAAACTGTTGGAATATGGTGTATCTCCTTCTTTTAATTAGGTGTGCTTAGAAGACACCCTAACATAAATTTATTATGGTCATACAGATAACTTGACCATTGAAAGACTACGATTATTTGATTTTGTGGTTAGACTATTTCAATAAAAATCTTCCTCGAGCTAAAGGTCGTAGGGTAAGAAAAGAGCATGCAATATTCGATCCTACGTTGTCCGATCTAGTTGAAGCGGCGAAGCAATCAGGTTACAATCTCCAGCAGGAACAGATCAACGACGGAGCGCGATTCCCCAGAAGAGCATTTGTGAAGTCAGGATACATAGCCTTACCCAAAAAGGATAATGTTAAAAAGAACATACTGCTTACGACACTCGCACAAAGAATGCTTAAAAATAGAACTAGATGGTCAAAACATTAGATCATAGCTTGAAAGTGGATTTGATCTCTTATGCATGAGCTTGGACGCATTTTACACATAGCCAGAAGCGGTCGGATTATAGTCAAGACCGGCACAGCCACTTGGGAGAAAAAAATGAATGGCTTGCCTATATTTGATATCAATGGGAGGCAAATTGGAAGGATACAAGAGATATTCGGACCGGTTGCCTGCCCTTACGCTTCCGTCCAACCGATTCGAGAAAAGCTCGCTGACCTTGTCGGCATCCAGGTTTTCATTCCAAGCGATGAGCCCCAGAGAAGAAAAGGACTAAAGGAGTATTCGAATTACAAGATCAAGAGAAGCGCCGCACGCAGAAGCTTCCGGGGGAAGCTGGAATCATAATTCCCTAATACCTTAAGAACATAAACCGAGGATCCCCCAAACAAATCCTAGGCAACGTGTGCAAATTGGAGATGGCGTTCTACTTGTCGAACTCCAAGAAGACGCATAACTTACTCTTTATTCCTGTTGTCTCGGTCTGGGGGGGCTATGTTCTTATAGTATTCCCAAAAATCATCTCCGATATAGTGCAAGTTTTCGATGACGTATCCCTTGGTGTTTTTGGCGGCGGTGGTGCTATCTTCTATTGCTCTTCCAACCGCTAACGCTTTTGAGTATTTTTCGTCTTTGACTGTTACGAGGTCGCCTCTGTCAAAGTTGTCAAATTGGATGATGCCGGGGCGAGTTACTCGGGCACCGTTGCAGACAAACTTTACTGCTCCCATATCAACTACCACCGATGGAAACGCAGACAAAATTTTCTCTGTTCCTAAAAAGGGAACGATTGTCTCAGAATCAATCTGTATTGCATTGAAAGCTTTACTACTAATAATTCGTCGGCCATCCCGAAGTTCATAACATGTAAAGTTTTTTTCGTCTTCAAAATTCTGAGCGCCAACAGGCCATCTTGCGCTAATGAGCTTTCTTAGAGTCGCAGTTTCTCTCTTGGATAGAACTGATTTCTTCATCTAGTCTAGGTGGGGCGCTGTTTTATTGTGGAATCTTCTCTACAAGTTCTCTATCTGCTAATGGAGTATATTCGCAGCCCATCGGTCCACAATATCTTCCCACGTATAGTGCTTTTGGTCGATAGAGCGCAGGCTTAGGCGCTGCCTCGGCAAATTTTTCCTCAATAATGTGCGATGACCAACCCGCAATCCTTGAGATTGCAAAGATCGGAGTATTAAGATCAATTGGTATATCCATATCATGATACAGCGCAGCGCTATATAGGTCAACGTTTGGATATATCGCCTGTTTCCTCTCTTTCATCATATATTGCTGAGTAGCTCGTTCGACCCTCTCGGTAATCTCAAACCACTGGGTTTTTTTCTCTCTAGAAAGGATCTTAGAGAGTCTTGAAAGAACCTCAGAACGCGGATCGGTGGTCTTATATACTGCATGTCCCATGCCCATGATTCTCCCTCCTGTATCAAGCCGGTTTTTTACCCATCTTTCTGCGTTGGGAGGATCATTTATCTCTAGTAGCATCTTCATAACCTGGACGTTGGCGCCTCCGTGCAGCTCACCGGAGAGAGCGCCTATCGCTCCTCCAATACACGAGTACATATGCGCCCTCGTGGAGGCTATCTCTCTTGCTGCAAACGTCGAGGCGTTAAAACTGTGTTCAGCATGTAATATCAGACAGATATCAAAAATCTTGGCCTCTTTTAATGTCGGCTTAGTTCCACTCAACATATAGAGGAAATTCGAAGCATGATCTCCCTCAGACGTTGGCGATATTGTTTCTTTATTGTTCCTAGTTCTCTCCCACGCTGCTACAATAGTTGGAATCTTTGATATGAGGTTAATGGCTCGGTTGATATTAGCTTCCTTTGTGTCGTCGTCTAGATCCGTGTCATAATCTGCCAACTCGCAAACACTAGATTGAAGCACATCCATAGGTCTGGCGGTATGCCGACGGTTTTTCATGCGAGCGAGTAGCTCTGGAGGTAAGGCTCTCGCTTCTCTCAATCGCCGAGAAAAATCAGAAAGCTGGCCATTACGTGGAAGTTCCCCAAGGAGTAATAGGTAAGAAGTCTCTTCAAACGTCGAATGATTAACCAGGTCAAGGATATCGTAACCACGATAAATTAGTTTGCCGTTGTTGCCATCAATTGAACATATTTTTGTGTCCGCAACTTCGATATTCCTTAGCCCGATGTTCCTAGCGTCCATCTAGGATGATAGTTGCGTAAATACTAAATATATAAATTGATGTCCACTGGCTTTGGTCCTAACTTGGCCACTCACTTTGCAGGTAGGAACAATAACCCTTTTGATGCGAGTAATATGTGAGGCTGATACTTAGTACATTGAGACGGTGTATAGTACAATATTGCGCAGGTTAGACTGGAGGACATCATTATCATCCTTTCCATCTTTCTTTTTTCGGCACAGACCATGACAAATCCGCTAACTCCGTTGCCGCGCCCAGCTGTGCCAGGAATTGCAAATGTAAAAAACATCGTTGGCAAGGACAACCGATTAATTTTTTTCGCCGTGCCTCGGACGTATCACACCTTTAGACACTACTTAACAGCCAGCAAATCCTCGCGTAAATTATTCTTCGTAATTGTCAACAGATCAATTCCATCTCCACTTGATGAATCTCGTTGTATAGACGACTTCATCGCTTTGACTACAAGATCTTTTGCTTTCTCGTCGCTCATTCCTGAAGTGTATTCTGCATCCATTACCCCAAGAGCCATTTCCGCTCCAGAACCTACAGCAGCATAATCATCGGGAAGAACAGAACCGAGGGGATCTAAAGTATAAATTTGTGGTCGATATTCGATGCCTCCTATTACTACTTGTGTTAGCAATGGAAAATATCGTCTTTCGAACATTATCACCGACATTAACTTCGCAATGGAGTTGGTGGCAACTGATCTCTTAATTTCTAATCGCCTAATCTTAGCGAGGGCGGAAACCTGCCGTACTAGGACCTGCATATCAGCAATCATCCCAGCACATGCAGCGCCGACGTATTCAGTTATTGGAAAAACCTTTTTGGTATTCTTGTTCACGACAAAGTTTCCGTAGGACACACGTTTTTCTGCAGCGAGAATTATACCGTCACTATAGGAAATGCCTATCGCCGTGGCTCCGGGAAAAAATTGAAACGCCATATTTTGTACTTGTCTGTAATTAATCTCATTTAGCCTTTTCGAATTAGGAATATATTAGATCGAGATCTAACTATGCTGCTGAGCTTTTTTTATCCGAGGTGTGGTCATGAATTCTTATCGCTTCGGCCACCAACCTGTTTTGAAGCTCTAACGCGCTCTTTCCTTCGGGATGCTTAGAACTTGCAATAGCCTCGGCCACTATTCCGATGATATGTCTCAGCAGGAATTCATCTCCTCTTCTTGATTCTGCTGTATATGTTGAGTTGGCCTTATTAACGAATACGACGTTTTCATTGGTAAAGCTGTACCTCGAGTCGGATTCATCTTCATAAGGAATAACCTTATATCCTACCTTTTTTAAAGCAAAAGTTTTCTTTAGTATCGGGCGTTTAATTCTACGAATTGTTGCTGTTGATACCGCCTGTCCCGTACCTCCTCCTGCGTCTGCTGGAATTTGACCGAAATGTTCCATGCCCTGACTATCGCTGTACGTCAACGATGCCCTCTCTCGATCGGAAAAGTCGTGAGACAAGCTCCGGCCGGCACCTTCCACTGTGTGTATAGGACGTACCCCTTCTTCTAAGCTCTGCGGGGAAACGGGTCTTCCTACATCCTCATGGTTCTCAAAGGAGACACTTGAGGAGATGCCTGCAGCCCCCTCGTGTTCCTTGGATTCTAGCTCACTATCTCCAAAATGACCCCTTCCCTTAGTAGAAAGTTGCTTCACCTCGACGGTCTCGTAGCCCTCTACTTCCTCTGTTTCTATGTTCTCAACTATTGCTTGACCAAGAACCTTGTCAATCTCTTTATAGATCTTTGATTCCTCTTTTGTTATTAGGACATCCTCATATTCGCTAAGGCTCGGGATTACCGTATCTGCTATGAAGGTCTGCATGCTCTTGTAAAATTTGGCATATTCTTCGTCTTCAATAATTGCCGATTTATCTGCAAATCTGGACGTTAAAGAATCACATCTAACAAAACCAGTCGCCCTTTTCAGCTTATTATCAAATCCGAAAGTACTCCTAGTTACTACATGGTTCCCCACCATGATAGCAATGCCATTTTCTTCCTCCGAAAGAGGTCTTCTTGCTATTACTACTTCACCTACAATCTTTCCGTTGTCTAGGTTCACAAATATTCTATGTCCCTGTATATCTGGTGCCTTGATAACCTCCGCCCCGGTAAAATCCCACTCCTTAATGGTATCAGATGATTTGATAAATACCTGAAAGAGAGGGAGTCTTAATATTGCTAACTTTCGTATTTCTTTAGTCAATTTGGAGACGTCAACAGGTTGTTTTGCTCCAATAAGAGATAGTTCGGTTCCATTTCTATTTAGTGGAGGTTCGCCGATCTCAGTCAAGGGAGTATTTCCAGCAAACAGGTTATCGAGTACCGAGGCTTCTAAAACGATTGACTTATTAAACGACTCGCGTCGGGTTCGTATTTTCATACTCTCAAAGGACGTCAGAAAGGACAGTCTACCTGTCCCATACCTACCCGTTCTAATTCTGCGAAGTTTAGGGGAAATTGAATCATATTTCTTGTGAGGAGATCCAAGCAACAAAAACTTCTCCATGCCTTCGGCATCCATTCCTGCATCATCTTCTATCAAAATAGAACCATTACTTAGAATAGTAATAAGAACAGTTGTAGCGTCCTCATCGAATGCATTCTCAACCAGCTCCTTCACGATCTCATATGGGGAGACCCAAGTTTTAGTAGCAAATTCCTTAAAGAACGAAGGATGTACCTTGAGCTCGACAGTCATCTCTCGATTGAAATTTACAGCGTCCCCTTTATTTGTTGCGTATGAAAAGTTCTTTGACTATGTAGTCATAGAACTTGCACGAAACGAACCAATACTTAGATAGCAGATAGAATGAGCAGAAGCCTAAGCTAAAGAGCACCTGTAGCCATGGCAGGCTCGCCTAGATCTTAAAAAGCTCAACTTTACTCCTCTTCAAAATACTGCATACTATTTGTTTTAATCTATCGATATCAACTCGGTGGTAGACTCCCCTGGCATCAGCCAGTTTTTTAGATGCCCGTCCTAAAATAGAAATACAAATATCCTCCTCATTTTTCTGGTAGTGGACTAAACCTGCGCACACTAGTATGATGCCCCCGAGTAGATCCCTTTCTTGGCCTTTGGATTGGTTCCAGACTGATTCCAGAATTTCATGTGCGATCCAAAACTTTTCCTCATTAAAAACATTAACAGCCTCTGATATTGACTCTTGTTTTTCCCTCTTTTTTTCTATTACCTGATAAGAGCCCACGTAAGTCCCGATTTCTTTGAAGAGCTTATCCACGTTTGGGGTACTTCCATCTGGAGGCAAGGTTATGTCATATTCAATGTGAAATCTAGCCACCCTAGCATCTCTCACTATTATACCATATTGAGAAGCAATTATTCGTGCTCTATTTCGTAGCTGCAAAGCATCTTCTGGGGTGTTTGAAAGATTATTCAGAAAGAGAATGAGCCTTGTTGACATTGCTGTGGCTACGACGAGCAAGGACATAAACCATGTCCTCCCGTGGCTCTGACTTACAGTTGTGACAGAGCAGATTCACTTGTAGGTAAGAACATTCGTCCAGTTATTCTGACTAAAATGTGAATGTTTCAAGGGCGATATGCTTTCGTGCGATAAAGGTTCGTCGCGTGCGAGTATTCCACTTAGTAAGTAATTCTCATCTCAGCTACCCGGCTTCAATTGAAATTAATCAAAAAACGCTTAACAAAGTATGGTCGCGGACTTGTCTACTTCCTAATTTAGTGTTGGTGATATCCCTGCAGCTGGACTATCTTGGTACATTTGAGCGAACACATAGGCGGTGTCGAGTTCCTGATCATTAGTCCACAATGTCGGCAAGGTAGCACATCCTAAAATTTCCAAATTAAAATTCTTAATGATACTTCCCCAGCCCCATTGAGTGTTGTCAGCCATATATTCTCTCACAGCGTGAGTTCCCATAAAGTTGAAGCCGACTCTCCCTTTTTTATTTCTAGAGTTTATTTCTTTTGCTACAACGTCTCTTGCCAAGATGTCTCCACACTCAGGAAGGCCTGATATGAAAAAAATAGGACATGAAAGGTCAAGAGATTCATATTCAAACCTAGTTGCGTCGGTATTATAGATCTCAAAGCCAACTCCTGTTAATGAGGAAATATCATGTTGAAGTAAGCTCAAGCTACAGTCTATCTCAATGCTAAAAGCCTTCAGCCCCACTAGTGTTGAACAATATGCTAGTCTTCCGTCACCGGAACCAATGTCAACTAACTCTTTGAACCCCAATCTCTTGGAATAGTACGCTAGGGCGTAAGCAGACAACATCCATGTCGGGTAAAATGGTTGGTAACAAGTATCATGCTTCTTGCTACTAAGCCAATAATTGTTAATATCCCCCTCATACGCGCTGCATAACACTCCATCGACCACGATGTCGGTTTGATTCAGATAGATAGGGTTAACTTTCCCAAATAAATTAAGTTTATCTAGGATGGCTTGCTCAATATTGAACCTTGTTGAGTGTTGACGTGGCACAACTTCGCTCACATACCCTCTTGGCGAGAAGTCTCTCATGTAGTTATTCTTCAGTCCAACGATTGATGCAGAGAAACCGTCCAATAGTATCTATTGCATAGAGGTTTATTTTTAGTAAACTGATTCTGCGCTTGGTCTTAGGCCTCTTTTATAGCTTTTCCGTCCGCAAGTGACACAGTAATAGATTCTCCTACTCTTGTAAGTGTAGATCACATCATCATCTTCCATTACATCATGTGTTGTCTTCGCCATGCATCGGTCGCAGAATCTTATTTCTGTTGTATTATTCATAAGAAATTATCTCGGCCCGCATTGCTCAGATATGCCTTCGCTCACCATTTTATTCAGCTATCTCTTTAGTTTTTGAGACAAAAGAACCGGAACTTCTGATGGAATCTTTGCTACGGGAACATCAGCTTTGAAAAAGCTAGTCAATTTTGATTCAGCCGAACCGTAGTCGCCGTACACGATCGCCCCAGCGTGACCCATCCTTTTTTCCTTCGGCGCAGATCTTCCAGCGATATAACCTATTACTGGTTTTGGAAATCTCGTCCTGATTATGTACTCCGCCAGCTGTTCCTCGGCGTCTCCCCCGATCTCGCCCACAACGACGATTCCTTCTATACCTTCGATGTTCCTAATCATTTCGAAGCATTCAATCAGATTCGTCCCATTAATAGGATCCCCTCCTATACCCATACATATTTTTTGACCGAACTGCGCCCTGGTTAGGTTGTGCGCAAGTTCATACATCAAAGTGCCACTCCTCGAGAGAAGAACCACCTTGCCGGGCGAGAAAGGTTGAGCTGGCATAATGCCGATTTTAGTAACTCCAGGAACAATTACGCCCGGTGTGTTAGGACCAATGACTCGTGCGTTCCGTTCACTTGCATATTCAATCAGCTTCAGAGAATCTATTACGGGAACGTGTTCTGGTATTGCTACTAAAAGTTTTATTCCACTGTTTATGGCCTCTATTGCTGCGTCCAGAAAATATGGAGCAGGCACAAACATAGCAGATATTGCGGCTCCTGACTGTTCCACGGCTTCAGTCATACTATTGCAAATAGGAATGCCATCAAATTCTTGGCCTCCTTTGCCCGGTGTTACTCCTGCTACGATATTTGTCCCGTAACTTCTCATCAATCTAGTATGAACTGATCCGAAGCTTCCAGTTATTCCTTGAACAATTACAGGCTTCTTACCATAGTCCTCATCAGCCTCCCTCCCCACTAGCAGACCTATAAGGTCAAACCTATTTGCCATAGATCTCCTCCGCTTTCGGTAGTCCTTGGAGCAAACCGTGTATGGCTTGCTCAACGGTGTCATACATCCTTGCATTACTATTTTTTAGCATTTCTTTTGCCTTTTCTGATTCTGCCCCCGTTATCCTAGCAAAAGTCGGTATTTCGACTATGCCTTCATTATAAGCCCTTAAGATACCTTCTGCTACCATGCTAGTTTTGACAATTCCTCCAAAAAGGTTAATCAATATAGAGCGTATCTTTTTCATCTTGCTTATCACCTTTAACGAATCATAAATCGTTTCAGTAGTAGCACTACCTCCAAAATCTAAAAAGCAGCCAGCCTTGCCGCCTTTATCAGATACCATGTCAAGAGTGGACATTACAAGTCCCGCTCCGTTTCCTATTATAGCGATACTTCCATCTAACTCTACAAAGGAAAAGCCACTTTTTTTTGCCTGCAGTTCTGACTCGGACATTAATTGGTACTTTTTGAGCTCAGGATGTCTAAACAAAGCATTATCATCGATAATGACTTTAGCATCGAGGGCCATTAGAGAGCCATCATCAAGAACTACTGCGGGATTGATCTCCGCTAATTCGGCTTCTTTCTCAAAAACTAACCTTGATAACTTCATGGCGAGGTCCTCAAACTCCTGAATGGTTTTGGCGCTCAGATTAAGTTTCGAGGCCAATTCATTTGCTTGTGGTCGAGTTATACCTGAGTAAGGTACGCTGACAATAAATTTATTTTGCACGCCTTCTATTTCGACTCCCCCTTCCGCAGAGCATATGAATGAATATTCTCTCTTACTTCGATTTAGGAAAAGTGAGATGTAAAGCTCTTTCCTAGCACGTACGGTCTGCTCAATTAAGATCGATCGGGGCAATTCTCCTTTGACTTCCTTTTTCATCAGCCTCTCGAAATTCGTAATTACTTCCTCGTGCGACTCGCATTTGACAATCGCACCGGCCTTTCCTCTACCCCCGGCTGCTACTTGTGATTTAAGTACGACGGGAAATTCAAGGTTGTATGATTGATCTCTTGCTTCGCCTACGGAAGTTGCCAATGTGGATTTCGGCGCCTTAATTTCGTATTGACGAAATAACTCTTTTCCCTGATATTCGAGTAATCTCATTACACGGCTGAGAACAACAGCAAGGCACTCATTTATAATTCTAGTATACAAAAATCATGTCAAGTCATTAGCCTAAATGAATAGGTCTTGTACAAAATGTCAAATATATTATAATAATAAAGCAGGATCCAGCTCCATTGCCGGAAGAACTGCAGCATTAACTTCTCAATGTTCCAAACAATTGTCATGTGCAGTTTGAATTTGGAACGAAGGAAAACAACTCTGGAGAACCTAGAAGATAGTATATAAGCTTTAAATACATAGAATGTAACAATCGAAATATGGCATATGGTGAAAAGATGACAGCTGTTTGGCTTATCCTTCTCACAATTATCGTATGCGCAGTAGTCCCGGCGGCAATGATTTGGTTAACTTCTCAGCCCAAGCCCGAATTTGTCTTTGGTCTTGAGCTTTACGGTGATTACATCTTTAACGGAATTTAGTTTAACACTACCGAGCTACCGGATATCGTAGCGACAAATTTCTGAAGCTTGAGTTACTAGCGTTAGCGCTGGTATATTTCCCGAATTTACTCCGGCGTCTATAGTATTATATTATGTCCGAAAGTATCATTTTGCATTTGGCCGAGAATAATTTGCTCACTATGCTGTTGTGGCTCGGCGAGCTAATAATTTCGAGCTGGATTCTTTCCTACGGAGCTGAACATCTTTCCATGAGATACGGTGCCAAGTTCGTTGGAAGAACTCTTCTGAGTATAGCTACCACTCTTCCAGAGATTGCTATTGTCACTTACGCTGCAGCCGATGGCTTCTACGGCATTGCGATAGGTGCTGGATTGGGCAGTAATTTGCTGATGATGACTTTGGGTCTATCTATAATGCTATTGATAGCTACCACTCGTCTATCCAAGGCGCCGCTAAAGGGTATTCCGGTTGGAATGTTTAAACTGGACAAGATATTTTTGTTGGGAACTGCAGTTATCAGTGCTGCACTATTTATCGACGGGTACAACTTCGTTGACGGATTTGCCTTTTCTGCTCTCTTCATAGCTTACATCATAATGGCTTTTGTGGAGATGAGGGAGGAAAGAAAAAGGGAATCTCTAAAGAATTCAGAGATTCAAAAAGTACAGGATAAAAGTCGATTAATCGAGATTGACGAACCTGGTGCCTCGGTTCGAGTTTTTGATAGGGCTATGCTGAAGGCAGTACTAGCATTCGTTGCGGGGACAATCGGAATTGTAATGGGAGCGGGACCTTTTATCCATTCGATGCAAGGGTTTTCATTAGAGGTAGGAATTTCAGCAATTATACTTGCCGTCATAATAAGTCCGATAGCGGGGGAGATGCCAGAAAAAATCTCAATGATGATTCTTGCACGCAAAGGAGCGGCTGGTGCATCCATTGCCATCGCCAATGTTTTAGGGTCTAAGATCTTAAACAATACACTGCTTTTGGCAGTAGCCGTTTTTGGCGCGATGTTTCATGCTGGTTTCTATACTACTATTGAGCTTACTACGGTGCTCTTGTATCAAGTCATTCTAGTCACCGTTGTCACAATCATTGCCCTTGTACCGTTATTCAAAAGGGAAATAGGCCTAAAGGTAGGCATTCTATTGGCATCCATGTACTTGATAAGTCTATTCATACAGTTTTTGCTTCCTCAGGAGGTCGCCCTACATTAGCAGCCGTTGCTCTTCGATTGAATCTCTTTCATGGTAACAATGGTTTAAACTTTAGCCAGAATTCGTGCCAAACCTCACTCTCGTACCTGCATTATAAAAGCTAATAGAAGCAGGCTTTGGTAGCTCCCGACAATCGACAATCGCATTGTACGAATGGAAACGCCTGCAATGTTCCTAGGTTAGTATGATACTTGCCATCTACAATCAATCACATGTAAGATCCGTTGCTATATCTTGCGAATTCCCCTTCTATCCAAATCTATTTATCTTCGATCAAGAGAAATTTATTCATGGGCATATTTCTCGGAAGGAAATCGAAGAGGCAGTCAAGTGGCGCCCCTCAGGGCTCGATTCCCGAAGAGAACAATGCAAATCCTGTTGACCTCCAGAAATACGACTTATACAATAAGGGAATCAACAGCATGTCGAACGAAAAATTCGAGGATGCGATTCGCAGCTTCGAGTTAGCATTGCGACTTGACCAGAAATATGTGGACGCGTGGATTAAGAAAGGATATGCTCATTTTCACTTGGGTGAATACAACAGCGCTATTTCGGCATATGACAGGGCGCTGGAAATTGATATCAATAATGTTGAACCTTGGAATCTGAAGGGACTTGCGTACTATAGACTAAAAAATTACGACAAAGCAATTGCGGCATGCGAAAAAGCTATTGATGTTAATCCAAATGATGCGATGGTTTGGTATAACTTTGCGTGTTACTTAGTCCTGAGCGGAAGAATAGACGAGGGTTTAGAAGGGCTCAAACGTTCAATCGAAATTGACATCAATTATGCTAAGAAATCCGTGAGAGACAGAGACTTTGAAAGCGCGAGGGCCGAAGAAGGGTTCCGAAGGATAATTGAAGTGGTAGTACTAGAATCGATTAGACAGGGCTACAACTACGTGGGGAAGATCGTCTGGATTACAGGAATGGATAGACAAGATGTAGAAGATGCAGTAATGAGGTTAACCATGAAGGGCCTGCTGGTAAGAAAAGAAAAAAAGACAATTACTAGCAAGGAAGAATATTACGAGATTACTCAAGAGATTGCAGAAAAAATTGGGTACGCTAAACAGACGGGCTTTTTAAAGAGAAATAAAGTCATTTCTGCTCCTCTCCAAGAATTAAAAGATATCAGTGAAATCATCGGTATGGCCAAAATATCTGTCGAGAAGGGAGATATTCAGCAAACTCTAGAGGCTCTTGAGAGATTAATAAATCCTGCTCATCACGGTAGTGCAATGATAGAACAATTCTTTGATCAACATAGGGATGTGAGGCTCTACCATATTAGGATAAAAGACAGGGGCCAAGAGTACCTAAATTCACATAAAGCAGATCTCATAAATTTGCTTTCGGAGATGGACGTAAAAGTCAGAGGCAACATTGTGTCAAGCTCAACAGGCGAATAGTTACTGCAGCCAGGCAGTCCTCGTTTAATGCTTAATCGAACAACGGCTTTAGCTCGTTAAATCTCAGAAGAACTAACCAAGATAATATATTATAAGAGGAGCGACAGATACTCTACATGAAAAAGACTTTCACTGAAACTAGTGAGAAGGATATTACCAAGAGCATAGCCGCGATGTTTAACGAGACAATTCAGGAATACGCTGATAGTCAGATAATTATAATAGGCGCGGGTCCAGCCGGCTTAACTGCGGGCCGTAAACTTGCTGCAGCGGGATTAAAGACCCTAATAGTGGAACAAAATAATTACCTAGGCGGGGGTTACTGGGTCGGGGGGTACATGATGAACCCCGTTACCGTACGATCACCGGCACAAATGATTTGGGATGAATTGGGTGTACCATATCGAAAAATGGGCAATGGGCTCTATGCCACATGGGGACCTCACGCATGTTCAAAATTAATCGCTGCGACCTGCGATGCCGGAGTTAGGTTCCTGCAACTGACTAAATTTGACGATCTAATATTGAAGAACGGTCGTGTTGGAGGAGTCGTTGTCAACTGGATGCCTGTGTCTGCTTTGCCGCGAAATGTTACCTGTGTGGATCCGGTTGCTTTGGAAAGCAAGATCGTGATTGATGCTTCTGGTCATGATTCAGTCGCTGTGAGGCGCTTGATGGACAGAGGATATGTAAATTGGAAAGGAATGGATCCAATGTGGGTTGATGGCGGCGAGGATGAAGTTGTCAATAAGACCGGTGAAGTGTTTCCTGGTCTAATAGCTGCGGGGATGTCTGTAACCGAAACCTTTGGACTGGCCAGAATGGGGCCAACTTTTGGCTCAATGCTACTCTCAGGGATCAAGGCAGCAGAAATAGCCCAAAGCAAAATAGAAGAAATAAGCAGCGTCCCACCCATGTTATAGCCCATCCATTGTTGATTAAATAGATTCATAGTTTGGGCTCGCTTTTCTTCAACTTTTTTGATTTTCGAACAAATTATTAACAGGTGCCATAGTTCTAGATGGTAGTCAGTCTATATGTCATCTTATAGTGCCGACGACCCTGTCTCCAGTAAGCCAGCGGCGTCGCAAGCTTACGATGTAGTTATTATCGGTTCAGGACCAGCAGGATACACTGCAGGGATATACACGTCGCGTGCAAAGCTTAAGACGAGAATTGTCTCGGGTACACTACCTGGTGGTCAGCTTATGACTACAAGCGAGGTTGAGAATTATCCAGGGTTCCCTAACGGAATTTTTGGTCCAGAACTTATGATGAACATGAGACAGCAAGCAGAAAGATTTGGTACTTGTATAGTAGATGACGAAGTTATCCGCGTAGATTTCAACAAAAGGCCCTTCGAGGTTACTTCCCATTCGGAGACCTGCGAAGCGCACTCGGTAATTATATGTACGGGCGCTTCCCCTAGGAAACTTGGAATTCCATCCGAGGAACAGTTTGCCGGAAGAGGCGTGTCATATTGTGCAACATGTGATGGCCCTTTCTTCAAGGGTGAAGATATTGTGGTTGTTGGTGGCGGCGATACAGCTTTGGAAGAGGCCACCTTCCTTACAAAGTTCGGCAAGTCAGTCAGGCTCGTTCATCGTAGAGCATCATTAAGAGCAAGTAAAATTCTCCAGCAAAAAGCCTTTGAAAATCCCAAGATAGAATTCTTATGGAACAGGGTAATTTCGACTATCGAAGGAGATAGGAAAGTTGGCGCAGTAACCGTCAAAGACGTAGAAAACGGCCTTGAGCAAAGATTGCCCGCAGGAGGAATTTTTGTGGCTATAGGTCATGAGCCCAATACAGCAATATACAAGGGGCAGATAGAATTAGACAACAAGGGCTACATTATTTTGAAAAATCACACGGCAACAAACATAGAGGGAGTATTTGCCGCTGGCGACGTTCACGACTTCAGGTATAGGCAAGCGATAACAGCCGGGGGGTTTGGCTGCATGGCCGCGCTGGACGTAGAGAAGTGGCTAACCGAAAGAAAACATCGGCGCTAAAAAGCCATAGTTACCTGTTCTTTTGATACGCCAAAGGCGGAAGATTCTTTGCGCTATTTTGGAGGACATCGTATTCTGCAGATGTAAAAGTTCCTTGATCAACATATAGGCTCTTGAATTTCCTTCCGTCATCAGCAAAAAGCCCCACGAATACACCATCTTGCAGCTCATTAGCGATTTCTAACATAGAGGCCATAACAGATCCCGACGATGGTCCAACCAATAAATTCTCACGAATAGCAAGCTCTCTCGCCATTTCAAAAGAATCCTTGTTGGTCGCAGTTATCCAGTGGTCGACAACGCCTTGTCGTCGCTTGAACAATTCTGGCATAGCAGACTCCTCGAAGTTCCTTAAGCCCTGCAGCAAATGATTTTGTTGGGCTTGAATTGCAATGATTCTTACGTCACTCTTTTTCTGCTTTAGGTATGTGGCGACACCCGTAATAGTTCCGCCAGTTCCACAACCGGTGAAGAAATGAGAAACTTTACCGTTCGTCTGCGACCAAATTTCAGGTCCCGTACTTTCATAATGTGCCAAATAGTTAGCATCATTTTCGTATTGATTCGGCATATAGTATAGATCTGGTCTCGGTTTTGCGATGGCCTTTGCCAATGCAATGCTTTGATCTGTTCCTGCTCCGACTCTGGGACATAAATCATCGGATGTTTCGTGAAGCAACGCCCCTAGATCCTTAAGGATCTTCTTCGTTTCCCCGCTCACTTTTTCGGGGATGACGATTTCCACCTCATAGCCTAGGCTGATTGCAATTCCTGCTAATGCTATGCCTGTATTGCCAGAGGTAGGTTCGATTATGATGCTCTTACCTTTTTTCAGTAGGCCCTTTTTTTCCGCATCCTTTACCATCCAATATGCTGCGCGGTCCTTTACAGAACCGAACGGATTGTACCATTCTAATTTGGCATAAAACTTGATATTCTTCGTGGAAAACGAGGATAACTCTATTAGCGGTGTATTACCGACTCTCTCCACAATGTTTTGTGCTGCTATACTCTCCATCTCATTTTGCCTTCTTTATTATGAACTCAAGATCTTTTTGGCTTTTATTTATTGAAAGAAGCTGATGCCCTGTCCTGCTTATCCATCGGGAAATGTCTTCCTCAGACTCTGGATCGTCTGCTACTACCCTAAGAACATCGCCGCTGGCAAGCTTTTCGATTTCAATCTTTGTGCGGAAGACCGGCTCTGGACAGAATAATCCTCTTACATCTAACGTTTTTGCCTGATCAACTCCAGCATTACTGGCGTCCATCTCTATAAAACTAAGTTGCATATGCGCAATAATAAACGTTTATGAGACTGCTAATGGCGGTATTTTACCAACGAAAGCACTAATATTATCTAAAGAGATCTTTTTCCTTAGCCCGAATCAATTCATTAATTGAGCAATTCTCCGACTTCATATAATCATATCCCCGGATAATTGCAACCGGTACACAAATTGATTTCCCCATTACTAACTCTGCTGCAGACGCGAGTTCGTCGACTATAGCAATTTCAGTAACTTTGAGTGTTTTTCCATACATATCTTTCTCTCCTATGTAGCTTTTGACCGGATTTAAACCCGCTATGCCTATTGCTACATTGGTCTGGCCATTCCTGAATGGTCTTCCGAAACTGTCAGTTATTATTACTGCAATTTTTCTATTTGTTTTTTTCCTCAACATTTTCATAATCTGTTTCGCAGACGCATCAGGATCGTCTGGAAGCAACAATGCGTTTTGGTCACTATCCATAATATTGCTCTGATCTATGCCAGCATTGGCACATACAAAGCCATGTTTAGTTTCAGTAATTATAACTCCGTCTGATACCCTTATGATACTCTTGGATTGTCTTAAAATCAATTCTGTCACCCTTGGGTCTTTTCCGGAAGCCTTTGCTAGTCTTACCGCAAAGTCAGATGGAACCAATGAGTTCAAGGGTACAATTTGACTTTCCGCCTTGGAAACTATTTTCTGAGCTATTACGACAATATCTCCATCGTTAAGCTTTATTTTTTGGGAGATCGTGGAATGTAGAATTAAGTCATATAACCTGTCACCAGGCATGACATCTCTTGTGATTTTGACAGGAATAACTCTTATCTCCTGTTTCAAATTGCGGTAAGTAATAATGTGAGGGCTAAAATAATTACCTATAGGGTTTTATTTTACTGGGTGCTTGCCAGTACCGCGTTACCAAACTTTTTTTCCAGTAAATTAAGCAATAAGGACAGATCCCGTATCTCCAGCACCGCGTCAGACCTTTCTTTGACTTTTTCCACAGGACAGAAGCCAACTGTGTAACCAGCGATATCAAATAAGCTCAAGTCATTGGCTCCGTCTACTACAACAACCGTATCAGACCTGTTAACTCTCCAGTCTTTTATCGCAGGCATAACAGCTGCAGCCTTGTCAGAAGTTACATTCATTTTCAAGTCTACTAACTTGCCATTCTCAAAGATTAACTCGTTACAAAAGATCTTGTCTAATCCTAGATCTTCTTTTAGTCTGTCGGTAATTATTGAAAATCCACCCGACACGGCTATCATACGCCAGCCAGCTCGCTTTAGTGAGGAGCATAGCTCCTTCGCTCCTGGCATTATCTCTAGGTTCTCAGCAATCCTTGTTGCATCTTCTAAGCTTATGCCCTTTAAGGCTGAAACCCTTCTTCTCAGCCCTTCCTCCCAATTAATCTCTCCTCTTATGCCCTGCTTGGTAATTCGCCATATTTCTTCTTCCTTTTCTGGACCCATCAGCTGAGACAAGACCGGGAGGTACTCGGCGTTAAGAAGAACACCCTCCACGTCAAATATCACCAACATTCCTAGGCGCTTGACATGTTGACGTCGCGTATTCTATATTAAGTTTGTTTAAGAGAAGAATGGTAGGGTTTTATTAAAGAACAATACATTACATTTACATATCCAAACGTGACGTCGATTCGCTATTGTTCATAATACATCATCGAGCGGAGGCTCAACAGCTTGATCTATATCAGATCGCATTACCACTAATTGGTTTTTGATGATTTTAGCAAGGGTGATATACTCCTAGTGTATTGTGCTATCTAATGAGCGAAAGTGTACAAACAAGATACACTGTACCTATCAAGTCGGTTGAAAAGGGAATCAAGCTGACGACTGAAGCAAAAGCGGAATTACAGAGTATAGGCATGATGGATGATAAGGGCAAGCTCAAACTTAAAGGGGTTAGTCCCAAGATGCTCAAAAGAATGAAGCTAGAATCAGTTGATTGTCCGGTTCTAAAACAAGAAATTGGCTTTGTTCAGTGCTATGTTTGCAAGAATTTTAATAGCCGAATAACTGGCGAAGTTAACTGCAGAGGAGATCCGCTGTAATAGATGACGTCCCATTCCAGATAATATACAACCCACGTGACGCTATTGGACAGTCGGAAGCCACTCGGTATTTCAGTAAAAAAAATCGAGGATTTCTCTGAGTGGTATCTTCAGGCTGTAATAAAAGGAGAGCTGTTAGACTACGGACCGGTTAAAGGCTTCATAGTGCTTCGTCCTTACGGATACAGAATATGGACTATTCTAAGTGAGATCTTGGATAAGATCTTAATTGCTACAGGTCACGAAAACGGATTTCTTCCTCTGCTGATTCCAGAAAAAATCCTCGCAAAGGAAAAACAGCACTTTTCGGGACTCAACCCGGAGGTATACTGGGTGACAGCGGCTGGAAACAACCCCTTGTCAGAAAGACTCGCGTTGAGGCCCACATCTGAAGCTATTGCCTACTCGACATTTTCCAATTGGATTAAAAGCTACAGGGACCTACCTCTGAAAATGAATTTCTGGAACAGCGCGCTACGTGCAGATATTAAAGGAACGAAACCTCTAATCAGGAACTCAGAGTTCCTCTGGCAGGAAGGCCATACGGTTCATGAAAACATGGAAGAAGCGAAAAGCCAATCGCAGGAGATTTTAGAAGTATATCGGAAAATCATAGAAGAGGACTTGGCTATTCCCTGTATTGCAGGGTACAAGAGTGAAAAGGAAAAATTTGTTGGTGCGGAAGAAACTTTTACGCTAGAGGGCATAATGAGTGACGGAAAAGCGCTACAAATGGCTACTTCACATAACCTAGGCCAAAATTTCTCGAAGACGTTTGGGATAAAATACCTTGGAAGGGACAACCAAGAACATTTTGCTTGGCAGACATCGTGGGGTCTTTCCTGGCGTCTCATTGGAGCCGTGGTTATGGTCCACGGTGACGACCGAGGAATAATACTACCTCCTAGAATAGCACCGATCCAAATCGTAATTGTTCCAATATTCAGGGATGAGGATGCACATGATGTGAAGCGATCAGCAGTCGAAATTGGGACTATTTTGAAAAGCAATAGGCTGAGGATCCTAGTTGATGACCGAGATGAGTACACTTCAGGGTGGAAATTTAATGAATGGGAATTGAAGGGAGTACCGCTCCGCGTCAATATTGGAAAAAGAGACATAGCTAAGGGAGAATTGGAATTAGTAAGAAGGGACACACGTGAAAGAATTAATTGCAAACGCGATGAATTAATGTTACGCGTTCCTAAGATATTGGATGAAATCCAAGGCAACCTGCTTATTCAAGCTAAAGCACTCCTGAATGGGTGTATTTCACAAGCAAATAGTTTGAACGCTCTAAAGTCCATCATAGATAGCAAAGGCGGGTTTGTTATGTGCGGATGGTGTGAGGATCAAGAGTGTGAGTTGCGGATTAAGGAAGCAACAGGTGCAGATATACGAGTAATCCCGTTTGTTGGACAGGATCTATCGCGATTTCCGACCTGCGTCTATTGCGAAAGTAAGGCCTCGCGTGTTGCCGTGTTTGCCCAGGCTTATTGAACGAGTTTGAAACCAGAGTGAATCTGAAATGCCGCAGACGGTCTTAGCGTAAGCAGTGACGCTGGCGAGCACTTTCGATATAACACTAGATATATAGGTTTACTGTCAGTTAATATGCTTGGTTAGCTTCGGCGAGATATTCGCGCTCTATGAAGGGCTCGGGTATCTAGGAATTCTGTTGATAAGTTTTATAGGTAGTGTCATAGTGTTCATCCCTGTTCCGTACTTTCCGGTTCTGGTTACCGCAACTTTAAACCAAAGTTTCGATCCCCATGTAATTGCTTTCTCCAGTGCAGTAGGTGCAGTTGCCGCAAAGATGATAATCTTCTATGGTAGCTATTATGGTAGGAACATACTTAGCAATAAGACAAAAAAAAGGATCTTGCCCTTACAAAAACTATTGAGCAAATACGGATGGGCGGGAGCATTCGTAGCCTCGGTAACCCCAATACCTGACGACGTGGTGTACATCCCGCTTGGATTAGCAAAGTACAAACCATGGAAATTTGCTACCGCTGTCTTTGCGGGAAAGATGATTCTTAATGAAATGATAGTTGCAGGGACCATTTTTGTAGGGAGGCCCTTCGTAGATATGCTTTCATCAGAGGAGGTCAATCCTGTATATCTTGTATCCGGCGCTCTCATAAGCGCACTCATATTGGGATTACTAATTTATTTTTCATTGAGAATAGATTGGTCAAAGGTAATCGGAAAATGGTTCCCCTGGACGCGAAGACAGCACAGACGCTGAGAAGGACAAGATATAGTAAAACGGAGCTCAAATTGTTTTGCCCTAAGACAAGATATAATATGTCTCTCCCGACAACAGAGAATAAACGGATGAGATATGATGCAGTGGTCATCCTGTATTACTAGTGAATCCTAATCGCTATCGTTCAGCCAATTCTGCCTTTTAACACGTTTTTATTAGCTGAATGCAAGTAAAATTCGTGGTCCCGCTGGATGTACTTCGAGAAGCATGTAAAGAAGTATACGAGACAATGTTAGGTCTCATTGGAACCCCGGAAGGTAACCAACGACTAGGAATCGGGGCGGGCGGTGACTTGTCAAGGAAGATAGATATCCAAGCTGAAGAGGCAGTCATTAGGACTGTCAGGAGATTTGGGCTCTGTCCTACAATAATTGGTGAGGAATGCGGCACAGTCTCTGGAAAAGAGGGATATCTAGTGATTGATCCCATCGACGGTACAACTAATGCGGCTGCTGGCCTTCCCTTTTATTGCTGTTCTCTCGCATATGCCTCGGAAAACAGACTGAGTTCAGTGGTGCACGCGGCCGTTATGGATCTATTTCGAGGTGAGCTTTTCGTCGCCACGAAGAACAAGGGAGCGTATCTGAATGATGTAAGAATCACTGCGAATAGCGAAGAACGAAAAGGTTCAGAATTGATTGTTGGCATGAATATTTCTCGTACTTCCTCGCATGATATACGTGCACTTTCAAAATTAATCAAAATTTGTGATCATATCAGACTTTTTGGTGCTAACGCACTCGAACTTTGTTACCTCGCAAAGGGTTCCTTAGATGCGTATATTGATCTGCGCGGCAAAATCAGAGCAACGGACATGGCAGCAGCATATTTGATCGTTAGAGAAGCAGGTGGAACAATTTACTCTCCTAAAGAACAAATGCTTGACGCTGAGCTGGGAGTGAATTCAAAAATGTCCTTCATTGCCGTGAAGAATAGCGACCTTTATCATATCATACTTAAGACCCTAGAGACAAGATAAAAAAGAAGACTATTTTAGGAGCGCCCGGGCCGGGATTCGAACCCGGGTCGAAGGAGTGACAGTCCCCCATACTAGACCGGACTTTACGGTAACATACTCATTTGAATGCATACCCCTATACTACCCGGGCGCATTAGAAAAGCCCACTCAAGAGAATTAAAATGTTTTGTTACTACAATTAATGAGGGGATGTATAAAATTAAATTGCACTGTCAGCCCCGTACATTCTGTCTGGGCCCGTAGCTCAGCCAGGTAGAGTACCGGACTTTTATCCCGCGAAGAAATCCGGCTGTCTCGGGTTCGAATCCCGACGGGCCCGCATGAAAAATTATTCGAATCCACAAACGATCTTACTAAGGATTAAACTGTAGAAGACTTGATCCTTTACTAAACAGATAACTAGGATTGCACATTATCATTCTTTTAATGTAATCAGAACAACCAGTAGGGGTCACGCTAGGTCAGCCAAACATAGCCCTGGGTGGCTGTTTTGAGATGAGTTTACAGCAGGCACATTTGGTGCTGTTATATCCCAACCCCACCCTTCGTCCCTCTGGTAGGCTATAGTTTGGAAGGTTGAGAACTAGGTTGCAGCCATCCTTTTGTCCCTTACTTCATATCGTCCATAATTCTTTGAATTAATTACCGAGTCGCTTATCAAGGAATCAATCATTATGTAGCCTCATTGCATGCATAGAGAGATTTTTTCCCCTAATGGAATCCTGCATAAAATGAGCGTGCTTATGCATAAATTAAAGGAAAAAAGAGAGTAAGTGTGTCGTATGTGAATGCTAATAAGTAAATAAAATGAAGTAAATAAAATGAAGAATGGATCAAATATAGATCTTGAACAGGAAAATAGACGATCCAGAGTATTGGCCTTATGCAGCAAGAATTTAACTCAATTCGAGATAGCACAAGAGTTGAAAGTTGATCAGTCCACAATTAGCAGAGACTTGCGCCATATAAAGGACGAGGCAAAGAGAAAAGTCGTCGAAATGACTGATAATCTTTCATTTGAATACCTAAAATTTCTGGCAGCAACAGATGAAATCTCTAGGGAACTGTGGAAAATAGCCAGTGCCGATCCGTTAAACAACAATAACTATGATCCTAATACAATAATCAGCGCTAACATGAATATCAAAAACAGAATAGCCTCGTTGACCCTGATACTATCTATCCTTCACCAGAGGATCGAAACAATAACTGGTGGAACAAGATCTACACGCGATTTTGTTGGCACTACTATTATGAGTCATGGCCATTCTATTAAGGAAGAAATGAAGACTCCTAGAGAAAGAGAACAGGATCGCATGGACAGACTCTTGAACCTGTGACGATAATAGACTATAGTGAGAAAATGGTTTTATCGCTGTTGATACAATTTTCGAAAATCATTAGATGACAAATACGTCTAGAAAATTAGCGGCTAGGCAAAATTTTAAACAATACCAATAGTAAAGATCTTCTTTACATACACCTGTTCCAAAGTTTGCGGTAGCCCTAATGTTTATGACGATAAAACTAGATAGTTGACTTAAGCATTTGGACGACATTGCAAAATGGTATATCCAAAAAAAACCTGTTTATGAGTCGCTGCTAGAAGCAGTAACAGGCATAATTAAGTCGCTACTAAAGAGAGAAAGTACTGTCCGATATTATCTTGTTCAGTCAAGAGTCAAGGAATATGATAAATTTGAAGCCAAACTTTCGAAAGGAGTCAAGGATAAGAAGTATGCTCAGCCGGAGAATATGACAGATTTTGCAGCCTTGCGAGTTATTTGCTATTTGAGACAAGATAAAGAAATTGTAGCAGGTCTCTTACATGACAACTTCAATGTTATTAAAAGAGAAGACAAGTCACTAGACAGGGGTGTGGACGAAATAGGATATAATGCAATTCACCTTGATGCTATGTTAAAAGAGGATAGAGCAAATTTACCAGAACATCAACGCTACAAACATCTAAAATTCGAGATTCAAATAACAACAATTCTTCAACACACTTACGCAGAAATCGAACATGACCTTCTTTATAAACCAAGCAATGTTCTACCATTCGAGATTCAACATTCTATCAATAATACATCTAAGGAGTTAGAGAGCTTGGATGAAAAGTTCGAACGAATAATGGAGGACGTTGATAATTATAGAAAAGAACTTGATGTCCCGATTGATTCGCCATCTTTGAGGAAATATTTGCTCAAAAATTTTGGCGATATTCCGGATTTTAAAACGGAATTTGGTTCCGTAAGAGACACCTATGTAGTTGACCAGCTACGTTCCATGGGGATAAATACACTTGCCGAATTCGAAAAAATAATCCCTCCTAATTTTAAGGAGAGATATCGCAAAATTCCTCCCGACAAAGACGGAACTTATGTTACTGGGCTTGCGGTCTGGTTTCTTATAATTCATGATCACAACAAGTATTTTGAAAAGGCTTACAAGCAGATTTACGGTGGCTTCAATTCTCATGATGACCGCGTGTTCAAAGAATTTGGTGTAGAGCTGACGAGAGATAAATTTGAATGTGATTAAAGGAGCCTGCGAATATGCCCTTAATTTAATAACAATAGAAGAATCAAAACGCAGCTCGTGATCTTCCGTAGTCTAAAGCCATAACGGAATTTGTCAAATTTAGTCCGAATCTTAGGTATCCTTCGTGACGCAGCAGAGTGCTAACGGTTCAACTCAATCATTGTCATGATCTTCCTGAGCAGGTAGCAAAATCAGTAGTGCGACTGGCAGGTACCCGTTCTGGTTAACTGCAACCCACCTAACCCCATAGCGGTTGACTGCTTCATATTACCTGGTACCTTTCCGTCTATAAGGACTCCTCATCCCCGCGGTTTACTGTATCATGGTAACGCCATCGTTACCTCTGGTAGTAACGGCTCAGTTACCGTAGAGTAGTAACTTGAAGTATAATTTTAATGAAAAAATGGAAATTTACCCATGTCCGGATGATCAATGTTGTCGCTAAGACTCACCAATGGTTAGTATGTAAAGTAGTAGTAGACGATACATGCTTGTTGCTGTGACAGTCATCGGAACTCCGAAGTAATAACTATAGCAAATTCTAAGCCTCGAAAGATGATCTTAGTAAAGACAATCAGGGAAACTAAAATCGTACCTAGTATCACAGCATCTAAGCATGTCACTATGTTGATTCAATCTGCCACCTCCCTGGGAGGCTATGGTCATTGTCTGGAGTAGGCCCTACTAAGCTCAACTATCCTTTTACCTAGTCTGTCATCCGCCCCAAAATTAAGGTGCATATAGGATGCAAGACAATTGTATACGACTAAACCATCCTTCTTTTCATGTATTCCGTTTCCTCTTCTAAGACTATAGGCGAAGTGGTAATCCTTATCTATGCTAATGATTTGCGAATAATGAAATTCATGGCCTCTGACTTTACTTATGCCTTTAAAAAATTCGCTCCGGTTTTCTGCCTCGGTATAGTTTATTGTTAGTCTGCGACCCATTGAAGTATCAGCATCTATTAATCCAACCATTTTGCTTTTCTTTGTTTTCCCTTTTTTGCATGTAATTAAATTTTTGGTCAAATACATAAGCCCTCCACATTCTGCATAGATGGGCATTCCTTCTTGAGCTGCACGTAATATGACTTTTTTCATATTACGATTTTTTTCTAGATCATCTGCTAGGATCTCAGGAAAACCCCCTCCCAAAATTATTCCCGAGGTTCCATCAGGGAGTTTGTTATCTTTAATAGGACTAAAATATACTACCTGAGCATCATTCATCTCAAGGGATTCAATAGTGTCTGCATAATAGAAGTTAAACGATTTGTCCTTGGCGACAGCGATTCTTACGACAGGTTCATGACTTCTACCAGAAGATGGGGCAGGTAAAGGCATCTGTTTTTTTACATTAAGGCTTTTAAACTTATTAAAGAAAATGCTTTTAGATACTATTTGCGAGGATGAAACAATTTTCTTCTCGGCAATTCTTCGGTTTTCTAAGACAGGAATAAGGCCGAGGTGTCGCTCCTTTAGTTCAAGAACACTATTTCGGGTAATTACGCCAACGATGGGAACGTTAATCCTACCCCTCATGTTATCTCTGATAATTTTGAGGTGCTTGGAACTCCCGACGTTGTTAAGAACTACTCCCGATACATTTAGTTTTTTGTCAAAATTTATGAAACCATAAATGAGTGCAGCAATAGAACCTCCAGTTTTACCAGCATCTACAACTAACAGAATCTGAGCGTTAAGCAAGCGAGCCACGTGTGCGGTGCTTCCGAAGTCAGATTTCCCTGATACACCGTCAAAAATACCCATTACACCCTCTATTACCGCAACATCTGCGCCTGAAGACGCCTTATAGAACTTTTTTAATATGCCTCTTTCTCCCATCATCCACGCATCCAAATTATACGATTGCCTGTTGGAGATGACCTCGTGATACGACGGGTCTATAAAATCTGGTCCAACCTTAAATGGCTGGACTGTGAAACCCTTCCTGCGGAAATGGTACATGATAGCTGTTGCAACGAGGGTTTTTCCAACGCCGCTTGACGATCCTCCCACAACGACTGCAGGGATGTTTGTCCTATGCTCGTGATGTTTCATTGCTGATTTACTTAGATTGTTACATGATATAGGTTCTCTCAACTTGGATACAATCCGCGCCGTTGGTATTGATACTTTTATGAATTGCCAGAATCTTTCAGTAGTCGATACGAAGCAAGTTCGTGTGTCCAGCGTTTTTTCAATTTGTTTATACTCCCAGAGACATCTACCACTAACAACGAAGGATCCATAAATGTCAACGATACCAGTACCTGGTCGAGACTCTTTGCTCTACAGCTAATTATGGTCAGGCCACTTTGATCCTGCTTAACAAGCTTTAGATTAGAAACCTCGTTGGAAATGTATCCAAAAAGCTCAGAATTTCTCTCCTGGATTAAACTGAACAGATCGCCCTTGTCAAGGTCCGCTGCCTGAGGTTGATGTACTAGTCCAATGTATCGCCTCTTGTACCTTCTCTTAAGCATAACAAAGCCTAGGTGATTCCTGCTGTTTTATCCAGTCTTCCAAATCTTGCCAGTATCTGTGTGGAGGTATATCACAAATTTTCATTATTGATTCAATGCATTGTGCTGAGGTCATTTCCCAAATGGAATTGGCTCCGCTAGATATAACAAGCTGGTAACCGAACCTTTTTGTGAACTTGTAAAGGTCCGTTACCTCCTTAAACCATCTGCCGACCCTAATTCCATCTCGACGCCTTATGTCAGAAAGCAAGACCTCAAGGGCAATCTTAGATTTATACTTCTTGTTTTTAACAAATGATTTTATCTTCTGAAAATCCCTAACGACTATCAAGTTAGGGACAAATGAAGCAGTCGATAATTGTTCAATGGTCTCAGCGACTACCAAATAACGGTAATCGGTCACTGCAGGTGGCCTCTGATTTAGTCGATAGATTATGTCATCGTAAGTCCGAGCCTGGTATGCACTCCCTATAACTTCGATGTTGAGCAGTTTTGACACTCTCTTTACGTTTAGAATGTCAGGAGCCCTTATGCACAGATCTATTCCTCTTAAGGTCTAGTTCACCTCTCAGACAAATCCCGCTTTTTGTCTATTTTAAACCTACTAGGATGCCTAAACCGAAATCTCACACTATCTGACTCAGAGAGTGATATTCTTTTCTGACAAAGTCGCTGTTTGTTTAGTCTCACATATAGATTTCCCTTGTCGTCAATCAAACTGTCTTGTGACTTTGCAACCTGGGCTTTCTCCATCGAATTCAAGGAATTCCATATTTTCTGAAAGAGTTGTTTCGCAGCGGCACCCTCGAATTTTCCGGTTATAAGCAGAATTCTATTGCCCCAATGGCCAATCGACGCGGTGGGCCGGAATACACTTGGATGGACGCAAATAGCATTGCTGAGCGACTCGATGATTTTGTTATCATCCTCTGTTGCGTGGATTATGACACTAACGTCGGCTGCCGAAAACTGAGGCGGATTCTCAAAATCCATTAGTTGTTAGTTAGTCCATGGAATACTATTCTGCACTCTGATTCAGTTCAACGTCTTGCTCTTCTGACTCTTCAGGAGAAATGTTCTCCATAGACGCAACCGTCTTAGGTTCAATTGATTTGGCTTCCTGCACAGCCTTGGACTGTGGTGTTGATATTAGCTTGGTCTTTCGAATACCGATGTGCCTGAGTGAAGCTACCTTCTTGGTCTCACTTAGCAAGTCTGCTCCCATTTTGCCCATGGTAGCTTCTTGTACAAACTGGTCTATCGTCAGTTGAGGGATCTTACGAGCAAGTAGGTTGTGGGCAAGTAGTCTTATTTCATGTCTCTTAGAAGAATTGATCCTCTTCTGACTGAAAGCAATCATTACAACCCTAAATGTATAGCCATCAGAAGTGGTATAGTCGTGAGTGAGGTTAATCATGGAGCTCCCTCGTCTTACGAGACTCCTAAGAAATTCTTTCGCATATTCGTGGCCTTTAAAGATGGTATTGGCGGTCCCTTCGTTGACGCTGTCTATTTGCACGAAAACCTTTGTTTGATGCTGAGTGGGATCCTGTCTCAAAATATCGTACATAGTATTCTCAATCACTCTTCCTTTAGTAGTCTCTGTTGCTGTAATTGGAACGTAGTTAAGCGGTCCGGATCCAAACGCAGGCGGTGAATTAACGACCACCCACTGCTTATCGCGCCACTTGTCTCGGACCCTTCCAGGTTTCTTGCCGCCTTTAGCCATAGAACAAAGACATTTTTTCCAAAATATAAGTTGTACTGTATGAAGTTCTAGCGCAGAATCACGATCATACTAAATTATTTTTTGAAGGAGATGGTTCATATTTTTTAATAATTTCTGAGAGCGCCTGTCTTTTCCCGCCAACGACCTTTATGTCGATCTCAATTTTTCCACGATCTACATTGATTATATTGTACGTGTCATCAAAAACTCCTCTGTACCTCCAAGATGAAGCTGTTCCAGCGTAAGCGATCTGCAACGCACCCAGGTTCCAGATCCACGGCCTATGCTTATGACCGCACAAAACTAGGTCGACTTTTGACTCTAAACACGCTCTTAACGTGTCCCCAGCATCGAGAATACCCACGACATTGGCATAGCCCGTGTCCGGAATCGCTATTAGATGATGATGCATAACAACAATCTTCGTTTTTTCAGTGTGTTGATTGAGGATATTTTCCATCCAAACATTTTGTCTGTGGCCTACTTCGCCCTCATCCCTGTCTGGTCTAGCCGTTCCCAGCGTGAGTATAACCAAATTCTCATACTCGTGTATTTGATTGGAAAAAGGAAAAAACTTCTTAAAAAGCAAATATCCTGTGTGGCGGTAATCATGATTCCCCGGGAGAGTAATCAGATTTGGGCATTTTATTTTCTGGATCAGTGAGCGGGCTTGTTGGAATTGGAATATTAGACCGTCATCTGTCAGATCTCCAGAGATAATTACGACGTCTGGAGAAAGTTCATTTACTTCATTAACTATTGTATTAAAAGCGTCCTCTTTGAAGAGCCCTCCCACATGCAAATCAGACAATTGTACTATCTGCATGTTGAGATTATGAATTCTACCTCCTTATATTCATAGGAGATTCGGCAACGGGATGATATACGTGTAGTTGTTAAATCATATCTCGTGAAAGGGGCAAGCTTGTCTTATCGCTTAAAATATGACGTGCGATCAAACTATCGTTGGCTACAGAACCTTTAATTAAAGGGAAAGGGGGATGTCTAAGGCAGGAGTAATTTTGGGCAATCTTAGAAAAGATTATGTTTTAGAAAAGTTTGTGATACTTCCCGATTCCCACGAAGATAATATCCTTTCCGATGCTCCGCCTGAAAAATGTCCTTACTGCCCGGGGAACGAATCTATGACTGGGCCGGCTGTCATCTCACTAGTTTCTAAGGATGGAATGCTCCAAAGGCTGTCTGATAGCGAGGGGAGTGTCATCGAGGATTGGTGTGTTAGAGTTTTTCAGAGTCAGTATCCTGCAGTCAACACGGTTGCGCACAACAATTACACCGATAAACCTCTTTACAGTGAACCTGCCTACGGTTATCATCAGATAGTAGTCGCTTCGCCGGAGCATAAACAAGATTTGTCTAAAATATCAGTTGAGCAATGGGAGAATGTCCTTTTAGTAATCCAAGAAAGAGTCAGATGGCTTTACACACAGAAGAGTGTCACCTATGTATCAATTTATGTCGACAGCGGTCGGGAAGCAGGGACTTTCTATGACCATGCTCATCTAAACATTGTAACCTTCTCTACCATCCCCCCAATCATAGAGCTCGAGGCTGAGGGATCTCACAAGTATGTTAATGAAAATGGCAGCTGTCCATCATGTAACATTTTATCCGTTGAACTTGGTGGTCCTCGCCAGATACTTGCGACAGACAGTTTTCTCGCCTTTTCTCCTTGGGCGCCAACATATCCATATGAATTTTGGATTTATCCTAGGAGACACACTACGTCGTTTTCAAAGATTCCGCAGAAAGAGGTAAGCGACCTAGCTCTGATATTAAGAGCAACTATTGGCGGGATGTCCAAAGGTCTTAATTCGCCTGCATTTAATTTGGTCTTTCATTTATCTCCAGAGAAGAAAAACAGCCGGCAGATTCACTGGCATATCGAGGTATATCCTCAAACCAACAAGTGGTCGGGACTTCAAAGAGGATTCGGTATATATGTAAACACCGTATCGCCGGAGACCTCAGCTGAGGTTCTTGGATCTGCCTGTAGAAAGGAACTTGCTGGCCTTGTAGGGATAACATAGCCCACGACAGTAGGACCTCTAACTTGCGGTGATTGAATGGCAGCATTGGAAACATGGATAGCCCTTGGTTCTCTGTTAATGACGGCTATGTTTATTGCCCTCATGTTTTCGTTTTACATATTTCTAGTGGGTCCAGGAGGCGGGGGCCCGAACGTTGAGACTGATCCCAGAGCCTTGCTCATACAAATCATATCCATTTCAGGTGCTCCTGCGTTAATATTGACCGGCACGGTCATGGGCGTATCACGTGGAGCAGTCGAAAAGAGCCCTGGAATCATTCTAATAGTTACTGGTTGTTCATTGTTTGTTGCAATGTTGTTGCTTGCTAACACGGTGTTGCCCCAGGTGGGTCCGAAATTCCACCTCCCCGAAATTGATTATGTTCCCATTATTTTCGTTGTAGCCGGTGTCGGGATTTTAGGCTGCGGCCTTAGTTCGCTAAAAAAAAGAAGAAAAGCAAGCAGGAACATACAAGAGTAACTGCGCCAATAGAAGAGCTCGTTATGATCCGTTTGTTTCCCAGAGCAAAGGCCTCTTGAATCTTACTGCTAGTTACAGGATTCCTATATTTTTCCTAATTTTTTAACGTATTTCTTGTAGGCATCCAAATAGGTCTTCTTATCTCCTATGTCAATGAAACCAGAATTAATCTTAAAGCCTTTCACTATTCTTTGTTGCTCAAGGGCTTTTCTTACCGCGTCGTCCATCCCATAAGCGGCGGCTTTGGGTATCAGCTTTAAGAATGATGGTTCCATAATATAACATCCGATATTTATCAGCCCAGTAACTTCGGGCTTTTCGTTCCAACGAGCAATTCTATTTTTCTTTCCTTCCAACTCAATAAAACCATATTTGAGATTGGTCCTATATGGAAGGAGCGCCATAGAGAGAAATGCATTAGAATTCCTGTGCTCACAAATCATTCTGCTAAGAGGGAATTCATAGACTGAATCACCGTACACGCAAACAAAAGTTTCGTCTAACATTTTTTCTGCTGTTTTCAACTGTCCCGCTGTTGCAAGAGGCCGGTCCGCTCTTGCGTAATCGATCTTGAGGCCAAACCTTCCTCCGTCTTCAAAATAGTCTTCAATAATTCTATGCAAGTAGCTTACACAAAGAATGATGTGATCTATTCTCTGCTCATTAGACCCTCTTCTTGTACTATTCCGAAGCCAGTCCACTATGTGCTCTAGCAGAGGCTTATTCCCCAATGGTAGCATTGGTTTAGGTATGAAGAATGTGTATGGCTGCAATCTTGTTCCAAGACCACCGGCGAGGATAATTGCTTTCATCTATTAACTATCTAATGTCGAAAATGAATTGACGTCTAATAAAGATACAGCAACGGCTCACCCATTCTTGTAGTTCTTGAGTATTATACTCAATTTATTAATTACGTCAAATGGCTCATGTCCGAATATTAGTGTCATTGCTTCCTTTCCAAAATCTCCGGTGTTGCATATAATGTCGGCCGCAGGTCTTTTTCTCAGTGCCTCCTTGACCCCCCACATCAGAGTTTTTCCTTCCTTATATTTAATATGCTTTGGCTCCTTATTTCTTTTATAATATGATACAGAGAATTTCGAGCGGCAGATGTTTTTTATTTTACTATTATATTTTATGTTCATAGCTGACCTGAATTCAGGGTTAAATAGTTGATACGCTAGAACAGCAGAAGCTACGTGGTAGGACGAGCCGAATCGGACACATGTTGAAGGCCTGGCTCTGGTTCCGATCCTCACTATTCTTCCCTTAACTCCTGCGACGTCTCCGATTGTTTTTGCTCCCTCTAAAGCAAAGACAAGGTTTGATTGAGTCTCGGGGATGAGCTCACCCAGATCTTCAACGGATTCTAGGTAATCTACTGCTTCCTGTGTTCTTTGCATAACGCCAAGCCTGCAGGAATTATTGTAGACTGCGAATATGGGATCGGTAACAGGCAGACCTCTTCCTATCCGGTAGACATTCTGAATTGAACTGTTAGTATATTCATTTGCCAATTCGAATGATTTCCTTAATGGAAAGTCTTGAGCAATAAATGCCGTTAGAGCTGCTGAAAAGTTACATCCAGATCCATGTGACCCCTCTATCTTAATTCTACGTCTGGCGATTCTTATTTCTTCTCCATTTTCCAGCAACAAATAGTCCGTAGACAGCTCCTTCCCAGCGTGTCCTCCCTTAATAATGACATTTCGTGCTCCTAGTTTTTGGATCCCTTTGGCAGCCTTTGAGGCATCTTCCAGGTTCTTAATCCGTTGGCCTGAGATCTCTTCGGCCTCTGTTATATTTGGAGTAATGGTATGCAAAAGTGGTGCAAAGGTAGATACTAAATCTGTCAGGGCACTGCTTTCCAACAGCCTCGCCCTGGTGGAGCTGTAGATGATTGGATCCAATATAATTGGACACCTGGCCAGTTTTAGTGCATCTGCAGTTGCTTTGATAGTAGGGCTATTGTGGATCACCCCAATCTTTACTGCTTTGGGTGGAGTATCCTCTAATATACTCAAGACTTGGTCAGAAACTAGGCTTGGTGCTATTGGGACTACTTCCTTGATTTTTAGAGTATTTTGTGCCGTTATTGCTGTTACTACTGTGCAGGCATAGACACCCAGAGATGAGAAGGTCTTTATGTCGCCTTGGATGCCGGCTGCAGCTGATGAATCACTACCTGCAATGCTAAGAGCTATGCACCTTGACGAGTTGGGTCTTATATTCTGTGTCAATCCCAGTACGGTGATAATAATCCTCTCCTACTGTCAACAGAGGTGGACTTAGTCTTCATACCTAACATATACTTTGGTAAAGTCTAATCTCTTGATTTCCAATCACAGCGTTCACTAACTTGCGTCCGTTCTCTGAGTGTTTATCAACCTTTATTCTGGCCTTTTTTCCGACTTGGCTATTAAGAAGAAATTCATCTTGCACGTAAACGTCAACCTTTTTTCCTACAAAAGCAGGGTCGACGAGGAGATTAATGGATGATCCCCCCTCACTAACCTGAAAAGAAATTTCCTGCCCTAGGGTGGGGGTTTTTACCTCCACATCAATATGAATGCCCAGCATTTTTTCTAATTCGTTTACAGTCGATCCTCCCTTCCCGATTATAACCGGAGCAATATCTTTGTTGACTCTAATTTGGACCCGATCTCTTGAGGTTAGCTTTATTTCTGCTTTAGGATCGAACCTTCTTATTGTATCTCTTATTTTGGATTCCGCCAGCGTTGTTATGGCATCTTCGCTCGGCTTGAAGTCTGCGAAGCTGGATGTGGGGACCACAATGTTTTCTTCCCCGTATGTATATATTTCATACTCTATCTGTCCCATATCAAAATCACGCACTTCTATGACTGGTCGAGCAAGATCGCTCTCTGTCATACCACTGGGAACTCGGATAGTCAGCGATATTTCATAGACCTTGCTTATTGAGCCGTCCTTAACAAAGACTATTGTATCGAGTATATGAGGGATCATTCCTAGTTCAATTTTTCCAATAAATCTCTGTACTGCGTCTACAGGGCTGCTTGCGTGTACAACCCCCACCATTCCCACACCTGCCAATCTCATATCTGAGAAGACTAAGAAGTCATTGGTTCTTCTGACCTCGTCAAAAACTGTGTAATCAGGTCTAACCATGAGAAGTATGTCAACCGCCTTTTCGAAAGTACCCTCAAGGGGACCGTACTGCGTAATATTCCTGGAAATTTGCAGGTCTCGCGGAGACTCAAATGTTTTGACTATTTTCCCCCGTTGGGCATAGAACTCAGCTATGCTGCTTGCAAGTGTACTTTTTCCTGACCCGGGAGAACCTGCAACTATTACTCCCTCCGCTTTTTGCGAGAGTCTATTCATAAGCTTCTCGCTGATGCCGTAATCCATCAGTGAAAGCTTTACGATTGGCCTGACTATTGTTATTTCAATGGCTTCGGAAAAGGGAGGTCGTGTTATAGCGATTCGGAAAGCGCCCAGCTGCACCACGATCGCACCTTTTCTGTTGATTTCGACTGAGCCTCCAAATGATGCCGTGGCTATTTCTACGACTTGGTTTGCCATTTCGTTCAACTCTGCATATGTCATTTTTTCGTCTGAAAGTTGTATAAGCTCAAAGTTTCCAGGCTTTCCGCGCTTGCCCATTGCAGGGACTCCCTCCTTCAGGTGCACACTCATTGTATTGCCGTCAAAGAATCTCTCAAAGGGAGGGCGATCGCTTGATTTGCTGGTTTTTATTAGCTCGGAGTTTATACCTAGAGCTTCAGCTACCAGATGCTGAACGTAGTCTGCGGTAAGAAGTGTTGCATCATTTTCTCTAGCAATATCCGTTATAATCGCATCAATCCTGCCACCCTTTGCAAGCTGAATATCATTAAAAGTAGGCATATGGCCTCTAAAGCTAAGGACTACTCCTGTAGTGCCACAAAATTCTCTTATCTTCCTAATTTCATCCAGACCGATGATTCCTTGTTCCCTATTGTCAGAGGCTTGTGACCGCAGTTCGTCGATAACAGGTATCGGTACTATGATTTCATCGCCGCCTTTTATTTCGTTGTTTTGAAGCTTAGAGCCTATTTGCCTTCCGATAATTGCGCTTGTATCGAGAACATATTTCCTCTTTTCCAATCAAGTCTATCAGGGCTACACACAATTAAAGCATTTTAATGCTAATACTTATGAGTTCTTTCGCATGACTTGCTCTATCCCAAAATTAGAAAAAGGAAACAATCAAAACATGTTTTGATATATTTACCTATGATCTTGGAAAAAGAAATCTTTCAGAAACTCTGCAACAAAGTCGTGTCAGCCGATCCAGCCATCAGATTCGCCGGCATTTCTGATGAGGACGGAGAGCTTCTGGCTTTTGCCGAGAGAGAAAACCTTAGTCCTCTGCTCACACCTGAAGAAAGAGCGCAATATGCAATCACAGCGGCTACAAGGCAGTTTACAAGGCTCCGTTGGGAGTCCCATTTAGGAAATATCCACTATGCTTCATCACATTACGCGAAACTCATAAGAGCTACAATTCCAATAACCGATGATAATAATAGACTAGTATTTGTACTGCTGATGTCCTTTGACGTTGGTACAGCTAATTATCATAAAATTATCGTTAAGAACGTGATCCCACTAGTAAACAGTTATCGCGAACACCTATTGGTAAGCATTCAAAAATAGGACTCGACTAGAGTTGGCTACTGTTTTGCGGATATACCGCCGTCTACAGTTAAAACAACCCCTGTGATCCAGTTTGCATCGCGGGAACAGAGGTATGACACAGCGCCTGCGATATCCTCTGCTGTGCCAATCCTCCGCAACGGAAAAGTAGACTCCAGCGTTGTTCTCGCTTCTTCATCTTCAAGGTATGGCTCGATGCTTTGAGTCCTGATCGTAGATGGTGCTATACAATTACAATGAATTCCATGAGGACCGTACTCAACTGCGATGCTCTTTGTGAACATTATAATAGCTGCCTTCGTGACGCCATAAACTGAAAGTGGAACTCTAGGTATGGCTCGAAGTCCTAGCAGAGAGGATATGTTCACAATATTGCCAGCCTTTGCCTCCATCATGATAGGTAAGACGGATCTTGTCGTTCGAAGCGTGCCAACCAGATTCGTCTCTATCAACGGAGCCCAATCGTCTTCGTTCATAAGGTGGAACGGTTTAGGTTCGTTTATAGTCCCAGCACTGTTGATCAAGATGTTGATCCGATCGAAGGCGGATAAAGTTTGTTCTATTATATTAATTACATCGGTTTCTCTTGTTATGTCTGCTTTAATAGGAAGAAGTCTGTTTTGGTCCTCGAACTCCCGGGCAAACGAATTCAGCCGAGATAGATCTCTTCCCACCATCACTAATTTTGCGCCATCGGCATACAACCGTTTCGAAATTGCCTGTCCCACACCTCCACCGGCCCCTGTAACAATAGCCACTAGATCATTTGCATTCATTGATTTCTAAAAGTTCGTCTCCTTTTAATATAAACAGATCATTGTCATAGTGGAAATCATTTGTAAATAACCCTTTTAACCCCGTTGCAATGATTTACAATATAATTCTATGCTGCATGGGGACGTTGATGCATTAGAAGTCTCGTATCCGACAAGTATTGGAATCATAGGAGGCGGACAACTTGGCAAGATGATAGCACAGGAGGCAAAACGGATGTCTATGAAGGTGATTGTTCTTGATCCACAGGAACATTGTCCTGCATCGTCCGTAGTTGATGAGCAGATCGTCGCTGATTTTAAGGATCAGGCCGCAATAGATCGCCTGGCATCCAAATGTGATGTGATAACGTACGAAATTGAGCTTGCTAACTCAGATGCCCTGGAGCGCTTGGAAGCAAGGGGAAAAGATGTATGTCCCTCTCCGCGGATATTGCGAATTATCCAGGACAAATACAAACAGAAAGCATTCTTCAAGGAAAACAACATCCCAATACCTGATTTTCATCTAATAGATAGGGCAACCGACCTGAATAAAGTGTTGAAGAGTTTTGGCTTGCCTTTGCTCGTGAAAGCACGTGTAGACTCTTATGATGGAAGGGGTAATACATTGATTCATTCTCAAAAAGAACTGTTAAATTGGTTCAGAAATATTAATGGAACAAAATACATGATCGAGAGAGTCATCAAGTTTAGAAAAGAATTGTCCGTGATGGTTGCCAGAAATAGAAAGGGTCAAATCGAGTCTTTTCCGGTTGTAGAGAACATCCATAAAAACAACATTCTGAATACAACTATTGCACCGGCCAGGGTTCCAAAAATGACTTGGCGAAAGGCAAAGAAGATAGCAGAAAAGGCAGTTACGGCTCTAGGTGGATCAGGGATATTTGGAGTCGAAATGTTTCTTACGTCTGACGGTAGAATATTGGTAAATGAAGTATCTCCTAGGCCCCATAATTCTGGTCACTACACCATAGAGGCTTGCTCAATATCCCAGTTTGAACAGCATCTTCGAGCCATCCTGGATTTACCCTTGTCCCGGCCTCAGCTACTTTCCCCTGCAGTAATGGTTAATATTCTTGGTTCGCCAAATTGTAGCGGTCCTTATAGGATAAAGGGGCTGCGTGGCTTGTTTTCGATCCCAGGGTGTAAGCTACACCTTTACGGCAAGAAGACTTCCAAACCTAACAGAAAGCTTGGTCATATAACTGTCACAGCTAATGGAGCTAGCGCTGCTCTCAGACGGGCCAAAAAAGCCAGAGAATCCTTGACGCTCGAGAGCTTGTGAGATTTCAGGGGAAAGATACCGCTTTGGCTCATGTCCTTGTCGCTGTTGTAATGGGTAGCGATTCCGACCTTCCGGTAATGAAGGACGCCAGCGATGTACTGAAGTATTTTGATATACGTCATGAGGTGAGAATTCTCTCTGCTCATAGGACTGCTAGTTCCATGTTCAAGTATGCACAGGCCGCAAAGAAGCGAGGGATCTTGGTAATAATTGCTGGAGCAGGAGGAGCGGCTCACCTGCCAGGCATGATCGCGGCAATCACACCGATTCCTGTTATAGGAGTTCCGATCAAAAGTTCTTCGCTTAATGGACTTGATTCACTTCTATCTATTGTTCAGATGCCTCCGGGTGTTCCTGTCGCGACTATGGCAATCAACGGGGCTAGAAACGCGGGCATACTTGCTACACAGATTGTAGGAACAAGCCATCCGGAAATTAGTGAAAAGGTAAATGAATACAAAAATAAACTGAGTAAAGAAATTGCTTTAAAAGACCTGAAACTCAAGAATGCGAGTCCAGAATAATACAACGCTTGATCTGTGGCTCATGAGCCTATCATGCCGGGTAATTTGATTGGCTTACGATAGTCCTTGGTGATGTCAATGCCTTCATTTGCGGAAACCCTAACGTTGTTCAGGCTACTGCCGGCGGGTGGGGACAGCGAAATCTTTTGACCAGGATCAATTCTAGCAATTACCTCCGTGGTAGGACCATAATCAATACTCAGATTGGTAAGTGGCAGCTTTCCGTTATTTGTCAAGACGACCCTGGCGTTTACGAACAAGGATTGTTCGTCTTTCATAGCGTCAACATCCAAGGAATATCTTTCGGTAGGGATGGTTGACACCAAAAGCATTCCGATTATTATGGCTGAAACGGCTGCTAGCCCGGCGGCCATCATAACCACTAACCGCATGGAGCTGAAATAATTATTCGATATTATATTCCTATTCGAAAATTGCTAGTTGGAGTCCCACAGGGACCTGCTTGCGGTGAATTACAGTAAGAATGACATAGCAGGCCAGTCTTTAATTAAGGAGCTTAGTCTGGGAACCCAAGGAAGGGCACAATTCGGTCGCTATAGACCTGGTCCATCCCTCATCTATCACTTAAGCCCCTTTCATTTCTTGTCTTGTTTTGAAGACGGGTCTGATCCCCAGAGGAGAGTAATCCCCTGTTGAACAAGTAAAACATAGTTCCTCTTCTGGTAGGCCGATCGCTTTAGCCAGATTGGATGCGTCGTTAAAACCCACAAAATCCGCCCCAATACTTTCTGAGATCTTATTTGCAATTCCGACCTCGGATTGTTCGTTCTTGGCTGTTCTGTAAGCCAAGAGTTCTTCTTGAGATGGAAAGTCTATTCCAGCATAACATGGAAACCTAATTGGAGGATATGTAATTAGCATGCTGATCTTGCTGGCGCCCGACCTACGAAGGGTTTCAATAATGGACGCGGAACTCGTACCTCTGACTATACTGTCATCAATAATAACAACATTTTTACCTTCCATGATAGTTCGAATGGGAGTTATGCTGCTGTTTATAGCAAGCCTACTTGCCTGATAGGGTTCTATGAAGCTCCTCATGGAACCACGTTTGCTATATCTGTCTTTGAGGAGGCCCTCTTCAAAAGGGATGCCTAGACTTTGAGCATAGCCAAGAGCTGCAGGTCTGGCAGAATCTGGTACAGGTATAACAACATCAGCCTCAGGTATAGGAAACTTTTCTGCTAATAGCTGGCCGACTTTCCATCTAGCTTGGTATACGCCAACGCCTTCCATTATACTACTGGGATGAGCGAAATAAGTATATTCAAAGGCACAGTGAGAATGTGGTTTTTCGTTGCAAAACTGCGTCGATTCTAGACCTTTGTCGCTGAACTTCAGCAATTCTCCGGGATTCACGTCTCTGACCAGTTCTGCTCCTACTACCGTAAAGGCGCAGGATTCTGAAGCCACCAGAAAGGCATTGTATTCTTTCTTGTAGCCCAGAACCAAGGGACGAAAGCCTCTGGAGTCACGTGCGGCGTAAACATCGCCGTCATCTGTCAAAAATGTGAAGCAAAAGGATCCAACCATTTCATTACGTAGAACACCAAGTGCTCGACTTAGGTCATCACCGCCATTTGTGAGATTCACTAGTCGTTGAGCTGCAATCAAGGTATCACTCATAGTTTGCGGGGTGAAGCTGCATCCTCCAACCATTCCGGCTAATTCTTCTACGTTTGCAATAGTCCCATTATGTGCAACACATAGATCCCTAACCTTTAACGGCTGAGCATTTTGTATTGTACTCTTGCCAAAGGTAGAATATCTAACGTGTCCTATTACTGCTCTGGAAGCATACTTTTTTGTTAACCTGTTAAAATGAGGTGCACTTCCAGATACCAATCCTAGTCGACAAAATGGCGTTTTGTCAGGAACAGCTATTCCCCAAGACTCTTGTCCTCGATGTTGGAGAGCACGGAGGCAATCTATGGCTAACGGCACAACGTTTTTTCCGTTAAGGGAAAAGATACCTACTACTCCACAATTTTCATGTACCATTTTGGCTTCCTTCTTTGTATCCGCTAACATGGGCAAGCATTGCGGAGTAAGTATGATAGTAAAGTATAAGAGTCAAAACCGGGGGCTCACTAATTGCATTTTAGACTTTACAGAATAAAAGCCTATCACCAACATTATACTAGAACGGAGCCTAGGACATGATTTTGCTCAGAGAACTGTACTTGTCTTCCAGTTCTTCAATGGAACTAGAGACGATCGGAGAGCCTGACTTGAGTAAAACTATTTTATTGTCTCCTCGCGCTGAGGAATTACCTACTTTAGCATACACCAATCCCGGCACTTCCCTTAATGATTTTTCGACATTCCCGGGGTCCCTAGTTGCAAATATAAATCTGGACTGAGACTCTGAGAAGAGGAGATTATCCAACCTGCTGCAACTATTGGGAAGCAAGTCTAAATCCACTTCTAGTCCGGTTCTTCCTGCCATGGCTGTTTCACAAAGTGCGATAGCAAATCCTCCCTTGGAACAATCGTGTGCGCATGTAACCAGATTATTTTTTATCAAAGAAAGCATTACCCGCTTGTTCAATTTATCAATCATGAGGTCGACATCTGGAACCGTTCCTGCGGATATCTTGTGATAATACTCATAATATTCTGAGCCGCCCATTTCATCTTTACTCTTGCCCAAAATGAAGATGGAATTTGCCGGCTCTAATGCTGGGCGGGTTATCCAATCAGCTCTGTCTACGATACCTATACATCCTATAAGAGGCGTCGGCTTGATTGGGCCCCCTGCTGTTTCATTATATAAGCTAACCTTTCCGCCCACAACTGGAATCTCCATGAATTTACAAAAGTCCGCAATAGCTCTGACAGACTCTTCTAACGGCCAGAAAGTTTCGGGATTTTCTGGATTGCCAAATTGCAGATGATCTATTATCCCGATCGGTTCCGCACCTGTACATATCATATTGCGAGTGCACTCTGACAGGCAACCTAACGTTCCACGGTAAGGGTTCAAGTAACAATGCTTTGAATTTCCGTCCAACTTGACTGACACGAACTTGTTGTTGGGAAGTCTAAGGACCGAGGCATCAGACCAACCAGGCTTTATCACCGTTCTTGTTCCAACCTCATAATCGTATTGCTCGTATACCCACGATTTGCTCGCGATCGATGGACAGGAGATCATCGCTAACAATACCTTCTTCAGGTCACGTGGAATAGCAGGCGCAATTGTTCCCTTCATCAGCTCATTGATATACTGAGGCCTCGCAGAGCGCCGGAGCGCTAATGGTGCATGAGACACTAACGCTGATGGCATTTTTCCGACGACTTCCCCCCTAAACCTCAATACTAGATCTCGGTGATCCTTTACTCTGCCTATGATACTGAATTTGAGGCCATACTTTTTTAGGATATTCTTCATTGACTTCAATCCTTTCAGGTTAGTAACTAGCAGCATACGCTCCTGCGACTCAGATACCATAAGTTCTGCTGGCCCAAGAGAGTCCTCCCGAGAGTGAACTTTACTCAAATCAACATCAAAACCTTTTTCCAAAGTATCTGAAAGTTCCGAAAGGCAACATGAGAGTCCTCCTCCACCAAGGTCTTTTAGCGCCTTAATGTGACACTTTTCAACAGCCTCCATTATAGCTTCGATTAGAAGCTTTTCTTCGAAGGGATCTGGAACCTGAACAGCAGATCTATTTTCCTCGTACATATCCTTAGAGGCAAAGGCTGCTCCCCCTATGCCGTCGCGACCTGTTGCCCCTCCTACGAGAACAATATAGTCACCAGAGTTAGCACGATTATTAACTATCTGGTCGGATCTACCCAATCCTATGGAAGCTACGTCTACCAAGCAATAATCGTTAAATGATGAATCAAATTCTACTTCCCCTGCAACCGTAGGAACCCCGATACAGTTTCCGTAGTCAGCAATACCTCTAACTACATTCCCAAATAGCCACTTTGACTTAGAATACCCTCTTGCATTCTCGTCAATATCTCCGAACCTAAGAGAGTTTAGTAAAGCAATCGGTCTTGTACCCATTGATAAAATATCTCGTATCACTCCACCTACCCCTGTAGCCGCCCCACCATAGGGTTCAATGGCTGAAGGATGATTATGGCTTTCGATATGAACACTCAGAACAAACCCATTGCCTACATCAAGTCCAGCAGCATCAGAAGATGGTCCAAGCAAAAGACGGTCCCCCTTTCTTGGCAGTTGCCCGATGAGTCTCCTCGAGGACTTGTAGGAGCAATGTTCTGACCATTCAGCTTCCAACACTCTGAGCTCAATTTCGTTAGGCTCTCTTGCTAGTTTTATTCTAAGATATTCGAGCTCTTCAACTGATAGTGAAGTCATCTTAAAAGGACACGATAATAAATCTAAGAAGTGATATATTAATGGCCTCTGCCGCAAAAGGCTCTAAGAGAATCAAAAAATCCGAAGGAATTTCTCAGGCCAACAGGTGACAGAATTGATTCGCTACCTCTTTCTGGATGAGGCATTACCCCTACAACATTTCCTTGCTCATTGCATACCCCGGCGATTCCTTCAACAGATCCGTTTGGGTTTTCCCCCGAATACACCAATACAATTTGATTTTTGGATTTCATCATATTGATCGTATCCGCTTCAGCAAAGTAGCGCCCCTCCCCGTGCGCGACAGGTATATTGAAACTGTCTCCTTTTCGATAGTTACAGGTGAATGGAGTATCCCTATTAATAATTTTGACTCCGACCCATTTGCATACAAACTTTAAGGAGCTATTTACCGCTAATGCTCCGGGCAGGAGCCCCGCTTCTACCAAAATCTGAAATCCGTTACAGATACCCAATATAGGTATATTTTGTTTTGCAAGTCTCTTTATTTCGGTGACGATTGGACTATGAGCAGCTATCGCTCCCGCACGAAGCCGATCACCATATGAAAAGCCGCCAGGAATTATAATGGCATCATAATTCCTTAAATTCGACTTCGTGTGCCACACTAGTTCGGGTTGAAATTTGTACACCTTGGCGAGCACATTTTGTACGTCTCTATCGCAATTGCTCCCCGGAAAAACAGCTATGGCAACTTTGGCCATCCTAATATGTCTCCGATCCCGTTATCCTAATAAACGCTTTTTTATTTTGGTGGTCGTCGACATTATCACGCTTAGCCGCCTCTGGTCACTTACAAGACTTTTAAGTTTAGTTATAAGATGAATACATATGACCAAACCGGTGCGAAGTATTATGACGAAGGATGTTGTTACAATTGACATCAGTCGAGGGGCGACAGAAGCTGCTCGTCTCATGACAGATAGACACATTAGTTCTGTTATCATTGTCGACAAAGAACAACCTGTGGGAATAATCACAGAACGTGATTTCGTCAAAAAAATTTGCGCTAAGGAACTGGAAATTTCCAAAGTAAAAGTGGGAGACATTATGTCGAGAATACTCACCTACGCGGACCCAGATACCTCCATAGATGTTGCCATTCAGAGAATGCTCAACCATAACATACGTCGACTTCCGATCCTGTCAGAAGGAAAAGTCATTGGAATCATCACAGTAACCGATCTCGCAAAGCACCTTAGGACTGAGCTGCTATTACAAGCAGCGCTTATAGAGGGCAAGCCGGAGGATAGAGACCACGTGGGTGAAGTTGACGAAAGCACGAACTTGGGAACGCAAGAGATTTATTGAAACGTCTCAAAGTGGCTGAAACTAATTTTCCGAGTTCGTACTTCTTAATTCACCTCTGGACTCTATTGTGCAGTCGCTGAGCACGGGATTAAAGATTCTTAACTCAGAGCATAAATTTTCTACTGTTTTAAGAGCTTTTTTCTCGGATGGAGATCGTACAGTTATCTTTAAAGTCTTAGCAGACCTGACTGATTCTACATCGGAGTAGCCACCCTTGATCACAAGGTCGCTTAAGATAGTACCCCCTTCGGGATCAGGTAGGTATATCTTGTTTTCAATATTGACCACAATCAGAAATTTTTTTAGCGACATTGTCTTCTTATGCTCACCACGTAAGGTATGATCTTGCATTTAAGTTGTAGAGCCAACCTTCAAAAGTACCTATACGTATTAATTACGCGAGGCAAGAAACCTAGGACTAAAAGTTAGCCCCATCGGTCATGTAGCTCAGCCTGGTTAGAGCGAAGGTTTTGTAAACCTTAGGTCGTGGGTTCGAATCCCACCATGACCTACGGAATTTTGAGCATTTGGTAATTTAGAGTGCTTAGCCTCTTTGATCAATAGATGTCAATGATACCACTCTTTCTTTGTCTCACATAGCCTGAGCGCATCCCAAATCTCTTTTTAGCCAACACCACGCTAGAGCACATAAAGCATATCTTGTAATACTTCACATATATGGAAGGTCAGATTGAAACTGGTTCGCAGAGGAAAGGTCAAAGATGTTTATGAGATAAAAGAGAATGATGCCTACCTTTTCCATTTTTCAGACAGAGTCTCAGCATTCGATGTTGAGATGGATACCCTGATTCCAAAGAAAGGCGAGGTCTTATGCCAATTTGCCAAGTTTTGGTTTAACCGGCTGGATGTGGAAAATCATATGTTAGCCACACGCGGCAGAGACAAGATGATTGTAAAAAGACTCAAGATGATACCTCTTGAATTCGTGATAAGAGGTTACTTCTATGGGAGTCTTGTAGACAGATACGTGAAGCATCCTGACCTGTTTCCGGGTTTGGGAAACTTCAAGCCAACACTTGCTTCAAAACTACCCCGGCCTTTATTCGATCCCACGACAAAATCTGATAAGCACGACGTTCCGATAACCGAGGACCAAATAGTAGCCCATGGAACGCTGTCCCGAAAAGAATTGGATTATATCAAAAAAACTTCGGTTAGTCTATACACGGAGATGAGTGATGTTGTCGGGCAGGCTGGATTTATTATTGCTGACACGAAATTCGAATTTGGTTTTGACACTTCTGGCAACCGAATCGTATTGGCTGATTCGCTGGGCCCAGATGAGTTCCGGCTATGGCCAAAGTCACATTACAAGCCTGGAAACATCCAAGAAAGCTACGATAAGCAAATACTCAGGGACTGGCTAATAAGTACAGGATTTAGAGACATCATCGACAAATATTCCAGAAGAGGGCAAAAACCCGTTGCTCCCCCCATACCAACCGAAATAGTTAGCCGTCTATCCAACAGATATATTTATGCTTACGAGAAAATATCCGGAACCAAGCTCGCGTCCATCCCTTAACTACGGTGGCTACATCCACTATTATAAATGTAAAAATCCTGCACATCGTAATCGCTAGACTTATTATTTGGCCAAACTTCGTCCATTCTCAAACATGGGTGAAGCAAATTTACTGCAGCGCAGGGATATACCAACATTGTAACTTCCCAAATCAGGTTGCTTGTCTCATGGGCCCTTTTCGACTGCCTGTACATTCAATTATTACTTGCAGTTCGAGTTATTCTTCCCCTTATTCCGCTGTTATTCTTAGCAGCCCCTTCGCTTCAGGGTTCCTAAGATCCCTTACTATGCCATCTGGTATATCCGATGCAGCCTTGTCGCAAAACACCGATAGAGTCCGTGGACAACAGAAGCTGGATTTTCGGATGACTATATCCTTTGTATCCGAGGCCGTCAACTCGGAATCTCCTCTACCTGATATGACAAAAGACTTATTGTTTACAATTATCTCCATTTTTACTCTTGTATTCTTTTTTCGTAGCGCATGGCGCAACCGCTGATCGAGATGACCACAGCCTTTATTTGAACTGACACCAATAATGCAATCTCCCTTGGGTGAGAGGTCACCTTCGCGCGTAATCTCAATGCTTTTTTTGTGGTAAGACAGAACGTTATGGTGTCCCCGAAAAACCACTTCGTCTTGAACCAAGGTGCTAACTCACAATTGGTACAAATTAAACCTAACGAATTTACGCTAAGGTAAATTTAAATTAAAGAATACGAAGTAGTAAAAAATGAATTGTTACCAGCAGCGGCAGGATACGATAGAGCAATCACAGTCTTCTCACCAGACGGCCGGCTATATCAGGTGGAGTATGCGATTGAGACAGTTAGAAGAGGAACTTTAGCAATTGGCGTAAAAAGTAGAGATGGTGTTATACTCGCGGTGGAAGAAAAGGCCCGCAAATTACAAATATCCAACGTGACCCAAAAAATATTTCAGGTTGACGATCATATTGGCGTAGCTGCAGCAGGATATATACCTGATGCTCGGACGCAAGTTGACCATGCAAGGTTTTTTGCACAAAGCAATCGTCTCATCTATGACGAACCCGTAGATGTCGAGGGCGTGGCCAAAAATATTGCCGATATGGCCCAGCAATTTACTCAATACGCTGGAGTAAGGCCATTTGGAGTAGCGTTAATCCTAGCCGGAGTGGACAAGAATGGAGCTTCCCTGTATTTAACCGATCCCAGTGGAACATACATAGGATATGATGCTGTGGCAATTGGGGCTGGCAGCGATCAAGTTACAGAATTCCTTGAGAAGCAATATCAGGCTGACATACCGATGGACGAGGCAGGCGCTTTGGCGATGCAGTCAATTTATCTAGTGAGCGAGGAGAAGACTGGAACTCGACATGTTAAAATGGCTGTTATTGATAACGAGACGAAGACAATGAGAAAGGTTGACGACAATGATATCGGAAGATACGCAAACATTGCAAAAGATAAGGCACCGAAGGCATAGCGGTGCGATGCAGAACATATGTCTGCACAAATAGGATCCCTTGCCCCGAAGATCAAGGTATCTGAATGGGTCCAAGGCAAGCCCATTGATACTACACAAGAAAAAGGAAACGTTGTTGTAGTTGAAGTTTTTCAAGTAAACTGCCCTGGTTGCTTTCTATATGGACTTCCTCAAATCATTGATTTGTTCAGGCGCCATCGTGAGGATCCTTTAACAATCTTTGGCCTGGCCACAGCCTTTGAGGACTACGACAAAAATACCCTTGATAACTTGAGATTGTTGCTGTCAACCGGAGAAGTAATCGGCGAAACCCTGAGAGCCCTAAGAGAATATGGTCAATTACGGCCAGGAAACAAACTGCCATATTCTATCCCTTTTCCTGTTGCAATGGATTTGGTTGTCAAGGAAACATTTCCAGTGACTGATAGTAGAATAAGAGACTTTATTGAGTCCAACGTAGAAGGTTATCGCTCCTACAGCGAAAGAGACAAGTTAGACATTTTCGAACGTGTTAGACAGTACCTGAATACGAAGAAATATTCTGCCAAGACTTTCGAGAAATTCTCTCTCAGGGGAACACCCTCTACAATTATTATAGATAGGAATGGAAGATTAAGAGACACGGTATTTGGCGCGAGCAGCGACCTAGAAAAGGTGATACAGAATTTGATACAGGAATAATGCCGAGTTCTATAGATATATCTGTGGCAATACCTGACTCGTGCTTATCAGACGAGCAGACACTTCTTGGCAAGACCTTGAAGCTTGGCCAAATTGCTAGGGCATCTTCTATTTTTAATGTAAGAACTATTTATTTATATCAAGACACGGAATTTAACTCTGGAAAATCGGATAGGAAACTAATAAAATTATTACTGAAATATTTAGACACACCACAATATCTGCGAAAGATTCTATTCCCTCGTATGGCGGAGCTCAAGTATACAGGAATGCTCCCGCCAATTAGAGCTCCCCATCACAAAGACTGGCAGGATGTAAAGAATGTGAGAGAAGGTGAGATAAGGGTTGGTGTCGTAGTAAGTACAAAGGGAAAATTATTTGTCGACGTGGGCCTAGGTCGCCCCATTCAATTCGAGGGCGATGCTCCAATCGGTAAGAAACTGAATTTGAGAATAAAGTCCTCCTATCCGAATCTTCGAGCCGAGGAAGTAGATCAAACAAACATCAATCAATACTGGGGTTTTAAGGTAGACGATGCAAGATCCTTACATTCTTTACTTACCCATATTACAAATAGTGTATTAGTTATTACTTCAAGACAAGGGGTATCGCTAAAAAAGCTAGAGTCCAGGATACAGCATGAATTGAAGTTTAAGCATACTATTCTGATAGTCTTTGGATCGCCAAGACGAGGAGTGCACGAGATTCTATCGGATGAAGGATACAATTTCAGTTCACATCAATTCGTAGTTAATATGTTCCCTTTTCAGGGAACACGAACTGTCAGATTAGAAGAGGCATTTTTGGGTGCACTTGCCATTATTAATTATTATTTGTACTCATGATGTTACAAGGTTTTTTCAGTACGCTGCTTACGCACGTTGGTAAGACTATTCGCATGGTAGTTGTAAGTAAAGTTATAAATTTATTAACGGGCAAAAGACAAGGTTGGGTTATCGATGGGCCACCGAAAATACAGTGCACCTCGCCGAGGAAGTATTGCCTTTAGACCTCGCTCTCGCGCCAAGAGCCAAGAGGCGAGAATTAGGAATTGGCCCGATTTGCATGAAGAAAAGCCCAACCTCATGGGTTTTGCGGGCTTTAAAGCTGGCGGAATTAATGTTATGACAGTGGACGACCGTGACAGGACTCCTAATTTTGGGAAGCAATTTTTGAATCCCTCCACAGTTATAGCGACGCCACCTATTCGGGTTGTAGGCATTCGTGGATATAAGAGAGGCGTTAACGGCAGGTATGTGGGGTTCGATGTTTACTCTAAAGATGCCCCAAAAGAACTTTTACGTAAGACAGATCTAAAGTATAAAGAAGACGTTCTTGCTAAAGCAGAAGCGAGCTTGTCCTCTATAGATAGCATTATGGCGATCGTTAGTGTGGTTCCTAGAGATGCGAACCTACCTCAGAAGAGACCATTTGTGTTTGAGATAGCCGTATCAGGTAATGATAACCAGAAAAAATTTGAGTACGTCAAGAGTCTGTTTGGCAAAGACATTCGAATTAACGATGTTTTTCAGCTGGGACAGTATGTGGATGTACTCGGGATTACAAGGGGTAAAGGGGTAGAGGGACCAATTACTAGGTTCGGAGTTAAAAGGAAGCAGCACAAGTCCAGAAAGAGTGTGCGGGCGGTTGGAACACTAGGGCCTATCTCTCCTGCTGTCGTAATGTATACTGTTGCTCGACAGGGTCAAAGAGGGTTTCATCAAAGAACCGAATATAACAAACGCATTTTATTAATGTCATCCGCCGACAAAGAAGAGCAGCCACCAATCAATCCGAGAGGAGGATTCAAGCACTTTGGACTCGTTAGAGACGACTACGTGGTGCTGCGAGGCTCTGTACCAGGTGTTCCAAAAAGAATAGTAAAACTTCGCCAGCCGATGAGGGAAACCAGACGAAAAGTAATCGAGCCAAAAGTTGTAGAGGTTGTGTCCGTATGAAGACTGAATTAGTCGTAAGGTCAACACATGGGAAAGCTGAGGGTACTGTGCAATTACCTCATGTTTTCGAAACTCCCTACAGGCCAGACGTGATTCGACGAGCCTATGTCAATTTGCTCTCGCATAAGTTCCAAGAACAAGGTCGGTACCCAGCAGCTGGGGAAATGGTAAGTGCAGAATCACGAAATACTGGGCTTGGAATCGCAAGGCTTGCACGAATACGAGGCCAGGGATTCAGCAGGGCAGGCCAAGCGGCAGGAGTGGCAGGTGTAAGAGCCGGTAGGATAGCCCATCCTCCTGAGTCATGGAAAGATATCTACAAAAAAATCAATAAAAAGGAGCGACAGTTGGCACTATCCTCTGCTATAGCAGCTACCAGTCATAAGGATATTATCGTAAGCAGGGGCCACCGTGTTGAAGGAATCTCAGATTTTCCAATTATAGCTTCTGATAGCATAGAATCAATTACCAAATCGCGAGATCTTGTCCAAGCATTATTGGCTTTTGGACTAGCAGAAGATCTCTCAAGATCCGGTGCATCAAAGGCCAAAGGAACGAAAAGTGGCAGTCGGGCAAAGAGCACTGGAACCAGTGCGCTGGTTGTGGTAAGGAGAGGCTCAAACGTGTGTAGGCTCGCCAATTCAATACCCGGTATAGACGTCAAGGATGTTGAATCATTAAGTGTGCTTGATTTGGCTCCCGGGGCAAAACCAATCAGGCTGACCGTGTTTTCCAAGGGATCATTAGAGTACCTCGAAAAATACGGGCGTAAAGATCATTATCTGGTTATGCAGTGATGCTAATAATGAAGGGGAAAGGAAAAAAACAGAAAACGATATCTGCAGAAAAGGCAAGTAGCATATTTATCCAGCCGTATGTAACTGAGAAAACGTTCAATGTTATTGAGAAAGAGAATAAGTTGACTTTCATCGTTTCTGAAAGAAGTACAAAAAAAGAAATTCTCGAGGCCATGAAAATAGTTTATGAAGCTGATACGAGTGAGGTAAATACGGCTAAAACAATTCGGGGCAAAAAAGCAATCATAAAGTTCAGCGCTGAAGGAGGAGCACGGGAACTTGCAACTCGTTTGGGCCTTGTCTAATTCTCCCTTTTTGCTAGTTAGATTTAAAAGGAGCAGAGAACTGGAGATTACTGAATCCTAATGGTGCGTGAATTTAAGTTCAAAGGCTATTCACTGCAGCAATTACAGTCATCTTCTATAGAATCCATATTACCACTTCTCAATTCGCGACAACGTAGATCGCTTGATAAAAGAGTTGATAAGTATATGAACGACGAGAAGAGAAAATTGCGCGAAGAAATAAAGCTGGCAAAGGAGGGCAAATTGAAAGGCCTTCTAAAGACCCATGTAAGAGACATGATCATTCTTCCTGACATGATAGGTCTTAGTATACAGGTTCATAATGGAAAGGATTTTTCAACGGTTTTGATACGACCAGAAATGATTGGACATTACCTGGGTGAGTATGCTATTACTAATAAGAGAGTCCAGCATGGCGCGCCAGGGGTTGGATCATCTAGATCCAGCTTGTATGTTCCATTGAAGTGAGATTTCTATGGGTAAGCATAACTATGCCTTTCAAGAATTCGACAAATCCAGGCATGTCAGAGCGAGAATAAAGGATAAAGACATTTCTCACAAACATTCAAGAGAAATTGCCCTTGCTATAAAGGGAATGTCTCTGGAGAAATCAAGAGAATTCCTCGAGCGGGTTTTATCAAAGGATATTGCTGTGCCTTATAGAAGATATAATAATGAGGTTGCTCACAGGTCAAATATTCGTGATGGTTTTTTTGCGGGCAGATTTCCAAAAAAAGCCACGAGAGAATTTCTAAGGCTCCTGGACAATCTGGAGTCTAATGCAGAGTATAAGGGAATGGATCTTGATAGGCTTATGATAGTTAGTGCAGTTGTCCATAAGGCTCGGAAACTAGAGCGATTTATGCCCAGAGCGATGGGAAGGTCAACACCTAAAATAGATACGCTGGTGCAGGTGGAATTAGTTGCCAAGGAGATAAGGTAATAAAATGAACGCTGTAAAAAATGTTATAAAGAGCAATTACAGAAGCATGGAACTTGACGAATATTTATCACAAACGTTAAAGGATGCAGGATATGGGTTTGCCGATGTCCAGAAAACGCCCATCGGGACCAGGATAACCTTGTACGTGACTCGGCCTGGACTTGTAATTGGTCGCAAGGGGACGGGTATTAAGGATCTTACTGCTAAACTTGAGCAGAAGTTTGGGCTTAATAGTCCACAAATTTCCGTAATGGAAGTCTCGGTCCCGGAATTAAATCCGAAAATAATGTGCAACAGAATAGCACAATTAATCGAGAGGGGCACGGCTTTTAGGAGAGCGGCTCTATGGACAATCAATACCGTTATGAACGCTGGAGCCCTAGGAGTCGAGGTTTCTATCTCAGGAAAGCTCCGAAGTGAGCGAGCCCACTTTGAGAAACACTCTGCTGGAATAATCCCCAAGAGTGGAGACGTTGCCTCACGGGTAGTCAACACTGGGATAACCCATGTATTGACTAAGATGGGTCTGATGGGTGTGCAGCTTCGTATTGCTTTGAAAAATGAACTTCCTGAGGAGTTCGAACTTTCAGATGGCCAAGAAAGTAAGGAAACCGCTTTGCCTCCACAGGAAACAGCTTCTTCGATCCAGAATGAGGCTACTACTACAAATAAAGTCTCATCCTCAGAGAAAGAACAACCCGCAAAGGAGTTAACTGCGGAGGGAACAACCAATGGCTAGAGTTAAGCTGCGGGTTCTTCAGGACATGAACCAAACGGAGTTAGAGGAGAAACTTTCGGAGCTTAAGTCCGAACTTATTAAGCTGAAATCCGAGAAAGCAAAGGGCACATTAAAAAAGGAGACTGGCAGCATCAAATGGATAAGAAGAGACATAGCAAGGATATTAACCATCTTGAGAGAAAAAAAGGTCTGAACTTTGATCAAAGCAGATACCATCTTATCTCATGAAATTATTGGTCTTGAAGTTGAGATTTTGAATCCGTCCACAGCCTCCAAAACCATACGAGGGAACATTATCGGTGAAACAAAGAATACCATTTTGGTCAGAACAACCAAGGGGACGAAAGTGGTGCCGAAGGGAAATAGTACTATAAAATTCAAACTCGACTCTGGCGTTTGCTTTATAAGTAGTTCTTCATTGATAGGTAGACCGGAGGATCGAATCTCAAGAAAGCGATAGGTGTTGAAGATGGTTAGAAATATTGGTATATCCGTCGCTTCTCCCAGAAAGACCTGCAATGACACGCAGTGCGTATTTCATGGGTCACTGCCCGTTAGAGGTAAGTCGTTTAGTGGTCTGGTAATAAGCTTAAAATCAAATAAGATGGCGGTTGTCGCGCGGGAATATCCTCACCCTGTTCCTAAATATAAGAGGTTGGAGAGAAGTAGATCCAAGGTACATGCCTATTTACCCTCATGCATTACTGCTAAAGAGGGCCAGCAGGTAAGAATAGCAGAATGTAGGCCACTTTCGAAGACGGTTTCATTTACGGTTATTGAGGCGAGCGAGACCAATGGCGGCTAAGACAAGGGCTGTTTCTGCGAAAGGAGTAGAAGAATTCCGCCCCTATATTACGAGGGCGCTTCCAGTTACCGCTACTTTAATTTGCGCCGACAATACAGGGGCGAAAATATTAAAGATAGCCATGGTTAATCGCTACAAGGGCAGGCATTCCAGAATGCCATCAGCCGCCGTGGGAGATTTTATAACAGTTACTGTTAAAAAAGGCAAATCGGATCTCCGAAAACAGATATTTGGAGCCGTCATCATAAGACAAAAATATCCTCTTAGAAGACTAAGTGGAGTGCGGGTAACATTTGAGGACAATGCCGCTGTGCTAGTAACGCCTGAAGGAGAAATCAAGGGTACAGACATAAAGGGCCCCGTAGCAGCAGAGGCAGCAGAGAAGTGGCCAAGGATAGCGAATCTTGCATCAATAATAATTTAGGTCTATTAATATGTCAAAATTAAATCCGAAGCTAGCCCAGATATCAAAGCACACACGTGACTCATCGATAGCAGCTCATCTTGAAGACAACTTGCACCAACAGTATAAACATAGATCGTGCAGGGTTATCAAAGGGGACACGGTGAGAGTCATGAGAGGCGAGTATAGCGGAATAGAAGGAAAAGTTGAGTCCGTAAGTACGAGGACTGGAACATTGGCAATTGAAGGAATCCAAAGAGAAAAAGTAAAAGGGGGAAATGTGAAGGTTAAGATTCACGCTTCGAATGTTGCAATTTCTAATCTTAACCTGGATGATAAACGTCGCCAAAGTGCACTGCAGGGTAAGATATCTAAAAACAGGGCTGGAACAAATTCGAATCCAAAGAAGAGGGGCAAAAAACGATTGAAAAAGGAAGGAGATAGTTGATGGCAAACAAGGGTGGAGGTACAAAGCTAAAGAGACAAGCGGCTCCCAATTTTTGGAAAATTGAGAGGAAACAAAGTCGATTTGTTCTCAAGGTCAGCCCTGGTCCTCATTCCAAAAGCAGTTCATATCCGTTAGGAGTCGTTTTAAGAGACATTCTTAAGGTATGCAGGACGATGCACGAAGCAAAGATTATTGTTAAAGGCAGAAAAGTAAAAATTGACGGGCAAATATGCCTAGATGTGAACAGAGCGATAGGTTTAATGGACGTACTAGAGTTCAGTCCTTCTGGAGAAGCATTTAGGTTTATCGCTAAAGATTCAGATATTTTGCGACCCGTCTCTATATCTCACCAGGAAACCAAATCTAAGATAGCCAAGATAAGTAGAAAGGTTAAGGTAAAGGGAGGAAAACTCCAATATGGCTTCCATGACGGTAAGACGATTATTAGTGATGAAGAAATGAATGTTGGAGATAGCTGCATCCTAAGCATCCCCGAGATGAAAGTTACAAATCGTATCAAATTCGAAAAAGGTTGTTCTGCACTTGTCACCCGAGGCGAAAACGCAGGGGTAATTGGAAGGGTGGAAGATGTTCGAGAAGGAATTTTCTCACTTCCAAAGAGAGCCCTTTTATCTTTCGGCAATAGATCTGTAGAGCTACCGGTTGATATTGTAATTCCTGTGGTCCCCGAGGAACCTGCAATTAGGGTGAGCCAGGAATGAGTTCCCAAACTGCTTCTTCCCCGATGAAGAACATAGCCATTAGCAAGGTCGTAATTAATATTGGCGTCGGGCGGTCAGGTGAACCGGTAGAGAAGGCAAAAAGAGCGTTAAACGTCCTTACCGGGCAGCGGCCGAAGGTTTGTGGGGCTAAAAATACGGTTAGAGATTTCGGAATTCACAAGGGGGAACCCATCGGTGCCATGGTCACGCTAAGGAGGGACAAAGCAGTGGAATTTATAAAAAGAGTCATAGCGGCAAAGGGCAATATAATCAAGGCTTCATCTTTTGATGATTTCGGCAATTTATCTATAGGTATTCATGAACACATCGACATTCCAGGCACTAGGTACGATCCTGAGATAGGCATCTTTGGTATGGACGTGTGTATGGCATTATCCAGGCCAGGTTACAGAATTTCCAGGAGAAGGAATAAATCTAGTATCGGAAAAAGCCATAGAATAAAAAGAGAAGATGCAATAGGTTTTTTGAAACAGTCCTTTGGAGTTGAAATAGCATAGTGCCAAAACCTAGGGAATACAGCCTGACTCGTAGGAAACAATTGACACACGGGAAGGGAACCAGGTGGTGTAAAAGATGCGGCCAATACACAGCATTAATACAGAAGTATGACCTGATGTTATGCAGACAATGTTTCAGAGAAGTAGCTTCAAGTCTGGGTTTTATCAAGTATCAGTAACGGTGATCTGACACTCAAAATGCCTGCTTTAAACGTATTATCCAACCTCTTTACGACTCTATATAACAACGAGACAAGAAGGAAAAAAGAATGCATTGTAATCCCTTCTTCTAGGTTTTCAAGTGATGTCTTGCGGACTATGCAGAAATATCGTTACATCGGAGAATTTGAACAAATCGACGATGCTCGGGCTGGTAAGTTTCGGATTCAACTTCTAGCGAAAATCACAAAGTGCGGAATTATAACACCTAGATTCAGCGTAAAGAAGGATGGATATTTAGACTGGGAGCGTCAGTATCTTCCAGCCTATAGCATGGGATTATTAGTCGTTTCTACAAGCGAAGGGATAATGTCGCACCATGAAGCACAGGAAAGAGGTCTTGGAGGTATTTTAATAGGCTATGTCTACTAAAGAAAAAGCCGAAGTGTTGATCCCGGAAAACGTCAATATAATAAAACGAGACCATATTGTGGTAGTCACCGGTCGTAAAGGAACTATAAGCAAAGATATCCATAAATTGCCGGCGGCGATAACCGTAACTGATAGGACAGTAACAATAGAACCGGATGGAAAAAGAAAGAGCGACCTTGCGATAACCAACACGGCAAAAAGCATTATCGCTAACATGTTCAAAGGTGTCGAGAAAGGGTATGTTTATAAATTAAAAATAGTTTTCGCGCACTTTCCGATTTCTGTAAGGGTCAAAGGCAGAGAGATACATGTTGAAAACTTTTTTGGTGAACGATCGGCTAGGATTTCACACATAGTGGGCGATACTACAAAAGTTAGTGTAATGGGTGATGATGTGGTTGTCGAAGGCCCTAGCCTTGAGGATGTTTCTCAGACAGCAGCCAATATCGAATCTTCGACAAAAGTAAAAGGTAAGGATCAGAGAGTGTTTCTAGATGGTTTGTATATCTATTCTAGGAATGAGGGAGAGTAACACAGCGTGTCATTTGAATTTAAAGGCAGAACATTATATGGTGTTTACACAGAGAGATTAATCCCGGCAGCTGTTTCAAGGCGGGAACTTAAACAGATAATTATCTGTCCTTTTTTTCTTAAAGTGTAGCAAGAGAACTAATGAAAGCGGTTATACTCGCTGGCGGATTAGGAAAGCGTTTGAGACCGTTGACTGACGAAAGACCTAAGCCTATGATAGAGGTCCTAGATCAGCCCATTATAGAATGGCAAATAAAATGGTTCAAAAAGTTCGGAATTGGTGAAATTGTAATCTGCGTAGGATATCTAAAAGAACATATTATTGATTACATCGGTAGTGGGAGCAGGTTCGGAGTGAAAGTAGGATATGCGGTAGAAGAAGAACCCTTGGGCACTGGCGGAGCACTCAAGAATGCTCAGAGTCTCTTGGGCGGAACAAAAAATGATGGTTTTTTCATGGTGAACGGAGACATATTGACAGATCTCGATCCGAATGTCTTACGCGACGGGGCAACGTCATCCGCTATAGCCGTTGTTCCCCTGAGAAGTCCGTTTGGTGTGATTGAGCTAGACAACTACTCCAACATCATCCGCTTTGTAGAAAAGCCACAAATTAAGGACAGGTGGATCAACGCTGGAGTGTATTACTTTGGGTCAGATGTCTTTGGTTATCTGCCAGACAGCGGCAATATTGAGGTAACTGCCCTTCCGGTAATGATTAAGGAGAAGAGAATCAAGGCGATACGATATGAGAGGTCCTTTTGGCGGTCTATCGATTCACATAAGGATATCGAAGAAGCGAGCAAGGAGATAAAGAGCAGCAGCTTGTTATTATGATAATTGAGCGCATAGGTTACAGCCTAGGAATGTTGTCCGCCCCGGAAGAGATGCTGTCGGCCGGAATGGAGGCAGAACGTAATGCGAATACGCATTCCCTTTGGGTTCCAGAGTCATGGGGGCGTGAAGCATTCTCTTCGCTCGGGGCTCTTTCCCAGGTAACTAAGAGAGCACGTCTCGGGAGCTCAATAGTAAGTATATTTTCGAGACCTCCTTCTACTATTGCTATGTCAGCAGCGACGGTCGATGTCTTTTCCAATAACAGGATGATAATGGGACTAGGAGCTGGCACACCTATTTTGGCTGGCAACTGGCACGGATCAAGATTCGAATACCCAGTTCAAAGAATGAGAGAATATATTGAATGTATACGTCTTCTACTCACGGGAGAGCCTGTCAGCTACGAAGGAAAGGTTTGCAGAATAAAGAATTTCAAACTGGCATTTAAGCCGAAAAGGCAAAGTATTCCCGTTTATGTGGCAGCTGTTAATCCGCGGATGATTTCCTTATCGACTTTAATTGCAGACGGCGTGCTGCTCTACCTGCGTCCTGAGCACGAACTTCGTGATGTAGTGGCAACACTACAGTCTGAACGTCGAGGAACGGACTTCGAAATCGCTAGCGTGTTTATAACCGCTGTGTCTGATAAGGATCCCCAAAAAGGAAGAGATAAAGCTGCCAAAACTCTGGCGTTCTATGCATCTGTCGGTAAATATTACAACAGGTTTCTAGCTGAGAACGGATTTAGGAAAGAAGTACAAGAGATAACCTACGAGTACCAAAATAATGGATTGCTTGCAGCAAGTAAATCGGTACCAGATAAGATGCTAGACTCTCTAGCCATATGCGGTAACCGCGAGGATTGTATAAAGAGTATCAGTAAGTTTATGGCTACTGGAATTACGCTACCAATTATTCAGATAAATGCCATTGATGATGACGCTGAAGGCTCAATAAGAGACGTTTTCGCTGCTTTCAATGGAAATGCGTGAAGAAGTCGCTGTTATAGCTTCTGCAACCTCAAGGTTCACAAAGAAGGAGCCATCTATCTTTGAGCTCTCTTGTCAGCCGGCTCTTAAAATCTTTCGAGAAACCAATATTGATCGCACCGAAGTCGATTCGGTTATAGTATCTACTTGTTCAATGCTTCAGTACACTTCGAGCATAGTTTGTGAAATGTTGGGGATAAGACCTAATAAATCATGCCGTCTAGATAACCTCTGCAATTCCGGGTCTATAGCAATAGCGTCAGCGTGTTCGGAAATAGCGGCAGGATTCAGCGACTGTGCACTAGTCATTGGAGCAGAGATTATAAGTAATAGTTCGGCCAAGAAACTAGAATGGGACCTCACAAGAGGACAGTTTAACCATCCGGTTCATTGGGCGTCGTTATTTGCACGTTCACATATGCGGAAATTTGGCACAACAGAGGAGCAAATGGCCTTAGTCGCGGTAAAGAACCGCAAGAATTCGTCGAAAAACCCTCTAGCGTTATTCAGGAATAAGATAACACTCGAAGAGGTTATCAACTCGAAAAAAATATCTGATCCCATAAAGTTACTTGATTCTTCTTATGTTTGTTCAGGCTCTTCCGCTGTGATACTGGCTTCAAAGGAGAAGGCAAAGAAATTGACTGATAATCCCGTTTGGATAAAGGGAATTGGGCAGAAGACAACTTGCGCGAGTCTTTCGCAATTACTAGGTAAACACGACGTCGGATTCAGCACGACACAAGAAGCTGCAAGACAAGCATATAAGATGTCTCAAAAAAGACCGGAAGACATTGATGTTGCTGAAATACACGATGCTTTTACTATTACCGAAATCATGGCGTATGAGGACTTATTTCTTACTAAGAAGGGAGAAGGAGGTAAGTTTGTCACGCAAGAACAGCTATCTATTAATCCACGCGGGGGACTTTTGGGATGTGGGCATCCTATAGGATGTACCGGAGTAGCCCAGGTCGCGGAAATAGCGGCGCAGTTAGCTGGGCGAGCAGGACAGACCCAAGTCAAGGGTTGTAAGACAGGATTGGTTCACAATATGGCCGCCGCGGGGACCTCATCTTCAGTACTGGTGCTTGGGCAGTAGCTAAAGATTGATTGTCAGCCGATTCCTGGAAAGTCTTAGAAAGAAAAAGTTTGCTATTCCCTATTGCACCAAGTGCGAATCAGCGGCATGGCCGCCTGTTGAACGATGCTACTATTGCATGTCTCGCGTAAGCTTAAGAGAAATTCGCACTCCTGTGGGTCATCTTATTGAGTATACGACGGCATATAATATGTCTAGACCCCTGAAATTCGGAATTGTTAACATAGGCGGAATTAACATAATTGGTTCCTTGGATTTAACCATCTCACCCAGCGTTGGGATGAAGGTGAAAATGATAAATTGCGGAATATCACCTAACGGTACTCCCTTCTATGAATTTGACAAGTATGTAAAACGAAGAGGCAAATCATAAAAAGTATACCCTCAAGTGAATAGAATATATGACATGGTAGTTCACATGGATTACCATATGCTATGTCCTCGGACAGATTTGTAGATGACAGGTTACTAACAAGCAGAGACGCACTCAATAAATCGCAATTGAAAATAAAATTGGTCGATATCGACGGGAACGCGAGGGATTACTCTCAAAGATTTGGACAAAGAGTTTTAGTAAAAAAAATTCTAGTTACAATTAGATATCTGGATACCGAACAGATAGAAGAAGTAGAACTGGACTTGGAGGAATTAGAGTCAAGAATTAAAAGAGAAAGGCTATTTTCTTCCTCGAACCGATGGGTATCACCTGGCGAGATAAAGAATAACTACGTCATCTCGAGTCGCCATCTGGATCTGCTTTCCGATGCAATTGCACTTGACATTATATCATTCTAATCCCCCGGATTAATTCTCTCGATAGTCGGCATAAAGTATACAATTGCTTTTTTCGGTGATAGAATCTAAGCATATGGAGCGCCGCTGATCAGACTCGAACTGATGACCCACTGGTTAACAGCCAGTTGAGCTTCATAGTCCTAACACAAAGAGACTATGTATTTGCTCTACCATGCTGAGCTACAGCGGCGCATTATAGAAGGAATTCCTACGCAAAAATAAATGTTTAGCAAAAATATTGAGAGAGGCTGGATCAAGCCTTGATTCTGTTATCGAGCTTTCATCTTTACTTGTAATTAGCTACATTGCACACTCTCAATGAATTTTTATGGTATATAGCCCATGATAAATCAGGACTCGACCTATATTAGATCGCATTGACCCGTTAAGGGCATTATAATTTTTTGTATAAGAGGGGGAAATTTTTAAGCTTGGATGCGACAACATTTGGAGCCGGATCTTCAATAAAGGGGATAACTGCTAACACTCTGACGCCTGACACCTTTTCAATCGTTTTGACTATTGCTTTTTTCTTAACAGGTCCTTCCCAACTGGACAAGTCATTGAGGATGATTCCCTCCACTTTTAGATTGTAATCATAACAAGCAGCCAATGTTAGTAATGTATGATTTATCATGCCCAACCCGAATCGCGCTACTATGACAATTGGGAGATTTGTGGCCGCAGCGAAGTCCGCAAGGTTCTTCTTCCTAGTCAAGGGCACCAAGATTCCACCTAAGCCCTCGACAACCATAATATCGTGAATGGATGCGAGCGCCGAGTAACACCTTACTGCACCTGAAAAATCAACCCTATTGGACTTTTTTAGTCTACTGGCGGTATATGGAGCTGTGGGCAAAGAGGAGAAGTAAGGGTTGATATCTTCCTGTTTGTCACCTATCTCTGCGGCCAAAGCAAGTTTGGATACATCTTCCGAATTAAAATTTGAGCTGTATTTTCTACTCGCTGCTGCAAATGGCTTCATTATTCCTACGTTTATTCCTTTTTTTTTCAGGGACAAGGCAATGGCTGACGCAATTGTAGTTTTCCCAACACAAGTGTCAGTTCCAACAACAAAAAAGCCCTTTCTCTTCAAATAACAATTTATTATTTGCTTTTCTTGAATTTAATTGGATTGGACTTAAAGAAGGCAGATAAACTTTTTGTGTGGCATCCTTATACCCAAATGGAAGATTGGAGGAAATGGAATAATAGGGTGATCGTGCGAGGAGACGGCTTTTACCTTATAGACAGTGAAGGTAATAGATATCTCGATGGATGTGCAAGCATGTGGTGCAATGTTTGGGGGCATAGCCGAAAAGAAATTATGAATTCCGTAATAAGACAGGTTCAGCGATTGCAGCATTCAACTCTATTCGGATTGGGCAATCAACCTGCAACGGAACTAGCTGAAATGCTGCTTAAAGTTGCTAGAAAAATGGATCATGTTTTTTACTCTGATAATGGATCAGCTGCCATCGAAGTCGCGCTGAAGATGGCATTGCAATACTGGAGAAATAAAGGTAACAGTAAAAAAAAACGGTTTATTTCTCTAGAAAATGCTTATCATGGTGACACGGTGGGAGCCATGTCAGTTGGCTATGTACCAAATTATTTTCGACCATACAAGCCAATGTTGAGGCTATCTACTAGAATTCGCACGCCAGAGCCCCGTACCATACTTCCGAAATGCAATGGCATTAGTCACGATTATATTGAAAAAATAGAAAGGGCCTTTTCTGCCTACAGCTCCGAATGCTGCGCCTTTGTCATGGAATCTGGTGCTCAAATAGCAGGTGGAGTCAACATCTATCCAACCGGATTTCAGAAAATGATTGCAAAATTATGTCAGAAGTATGATATTTTGCTGATACTCGACGAGGTGGCCACAGGGTTTGGGAGGTTAGGGAACATGGTCGAGTATTTGGCTCAGGGGTCTATTCCAGATATAGTCTGCTTTGGAAAGGCCCTAACAGGAGGCTATTCTCCTCTCGCAGCTACACTGTGTAGGAGCCAGATCTATTCCAGTTTTCTATCGGATTATTCGGAAAGTAAACACTTCCGTCATGGGCACACTTATACAGGACATCCATTGGGATGTTCAGCCGCAATAGCTAACCTTCGTCTGTATAAAAAACAGAATCTACTATCAAAGATACGAAAAAACAGCACTTATCTTAGGAACAGGTTGAAGGAAATCTGGGAGTCTCCCGTGATAGGCAGCGTTGGACATAAAGGCCTACTCGCTGCCATACAACTAGAGGATAAGCGTGGGAAAAAAAGGATACCGATAGAAAAGCTGAATGTTTATGGCAAACAGGTTCGATCCAACTATTACCTTACACAAGAGGCCTTAAAACGGGGTGTATTTATTCGGGGATTGGGAAACACAATTGTGATAATCCCTCCACTAGCAATAGATAGGGAGGACTTTGGTCATCTTTTAGATGTTGTATTCGAATTGGTCGGAAAAGTAGAGGCTTATCATAGTAACCCGTAGCCTTTAGCTGGTGACTAGTTATTTCTAACTAAAATGTCATGATAAAGTAACAACAGGTTCCCGATAGAGTTTCTTTTGTAAAAAGTGTGATAGTAAAAAAAGGGTTATACGTAATAGACGTCTAAAAAGGGGTCCTTATTTGGACAAGTAACACCACAAAATATGACTGCGAAATTCGCTGACCAACAGGAGCTGACGCACAATGTGCGTGCCTGTAATAGCTTGCGAAACGAGGATCTGCAGAAAAGATAGCCAATACCAAACGCTCTTGTTAGGCCCTGTCATGGGCCGCGGCTCCATTAAGTCCTGCCAATCTAACAAGAATACGTCATTTGGGAAAAAAAAGTGGGAGTTCTAAGGGAAAAATTACTAAAATATCAATCGATGATTTTGAATGAATTATTGTTTCAAGCTTGCTTGGTTTTGAGGCCAACGCTCTTTACCATGCTCAGATCTTCTTCTATTTTATTTCCGCCAGTAGTAAGATAGCCTCCGCTTATTATGCCATTGGCTCCGGCCTTAAGTACCATAGCTTGTTGATCGGTAAGGTGGATTTCTCTACCCCCCGCAATTTTTAGTATTACGCTCGGCATGACAAAACGCCATACAGCAATTGTTTTTATTGCATCTGCGGGATTTACTGGTGACTGATAGGCTAGGGGTGTTCCTTGCCTGGCGATGAGAATATTGATTGGCACCTCATCCGCGCGCAGGGATCTTATGGCAAATGCCAACTCGATTCGTTGCAAGGGGGTCTCTCCCAGCCCTATTATTCCGCCACAACATAGTTCCAACCCGGCTTCCTTCACAATTTTCGCAGTTCTTACCCGATCGGAAAAATCGTGCGTTTTACAAATTTGTCGAAAGAAGGTCTCAGAGGTCTCGAGGTTATGGTTGTACCGTTTCACTCCGAGAGATTTTAGCCTCTTTGCCTTCTCGAGAGTGATAAAGCCTAAGGAGACATTGACATCTATACTGAGTGTTCTTTTTATTTCTTCTATACAGTCGCAGATTTTTTCGAACTCTTCCTCCGGTGGACTCCGGTAAGCACAGACGAGGCAAAAGCTGCTAGCTCCACCCTGCTGGTCTTTTTTAGCTTGATCGAGAATTACCTGCTTCGGCAGGAGGGGATATCTGCTTATACCTGAATGTGAATCATAAAAGGCGGATTGTGCACAGAAAGAACAATCTTCAGGGCATCTGCCAGACTTAGCATTTACTAGTGTCTCTACGTCAACGACGTCGCCCGCGAACTTTCGAGTAATCGTGTTGGCGCATTCAGAAAGCGTAACAACATTTTCTGTGCTAAGAAGCTGTTCAGCCTCTGCAAATTCGACATCCCCCCCTGCGAGTACTTTATCCGTGATCCGGCGTATGAAGGATACGTCGACGTGATCAGTCACGGAAATAGGAATTATGGATCGTATATATAATCGATGCCTTACCCCTACTTTATGAATTCCTTTCTAAACTCGAGTTTAGAAAGTACGTGCCAGTCGATTATGGTTTTGCTTTACAACAGCAACATATTCCTTCGTAATTCAACCGCGCCAGGGCATTCAGATAGCGCTCGTTGCTTATTTTATTAGAAATTAATGATCTTTGATTGCCCTCATTTCGATTATTAAAATTGCATGTCGGGAAGGATTCATTAACTGTTCACAGAAAGTCTTGCAAAACCATCGAACAATATGATAGCATTTCGAATTGGATACTATTCCTGGTTGGCAGAAATGCGTATCGAATAAATTGCAAATGTCGCTTACCGGATGAGTTAGATGACATCGAAAAAGGGCTTCGTACATATGAAATTGGAAGAAATAAAAAGAAAGAATTTGTACAGAACATTAAAGAAAATATCCTTAGTTAAGGGCATGGTAATAGAAGTAGATGGACGACGAGCTATTAATTTCTCCTCCAACGATTATTTAGGCCTCTCACAACACCCAGCAGTGTTGAAGGCGGCCAAGGGAAAAATGAGCCAAGTATCTCAGTGCAGTTCGAGGCTGTTATCCGGAAGTTCATCCGATATCCATGCTCTGGAAGATAAATTGGCCGAGCACCGAAATGTAAGTTCTGCATTAGTATACCCAACAGGCTACATGGCGAATATAGGATTGCTGACCACGCTAGCGGATAAGGATTCGATAATATATAGTGACGAGCTAAATCACAGCAGTATTATTGATGGATGCAGACTTAGTGGGGCGTCCATCAAAGTTTTCAGACATAATGACATCTCTAGTTTACGGGGGACTATTTTTGCGGACAGACACCTTATGTCAAAAAGAAAAATTATCGTCACGGAAGGAGTTTTTAGCATGAATGGCAATATTGCAAGACTCTACGAAATATGTAAAATAGCCAAAGATAGCAATGCCGTAACGGTGCTTGATGACGCCCATGGCGACTTCATTCTCGGACACACAAAGGAGCATTCCGGAACCGCCGATCTGCTTGGAGTTTCACATCTCATTGATGTCCATGTAAGTAGCCTGAGCAAAGCGCTCGGTAGTTTTGGAGGATACGTGGCGACGTCACACTATGTAAGGGAATTGTTAATAAATAGTTCAAAGCAATTTATTTATACTTCAGCCATTCCATCCCATCTGTGTCGAGCGGCAATGGCCGCAATATCCGTAACTACACAAGGCCTAAGGCAAAAGAGACTTAGTAAAAATATCAATTACTTTGCGGAAGGCCTCAAAAAACTCGGGGTAGCGACTGGAAAATTTGCCAGTCCGATAATTCCGATAATGATCGGGAATGAAGTGGTATCTACTCAGATAGCGAGACGTCTGTTGAAAATGGGAATATTTGTTCAGGCTATAAGGTATCCCACAGTGAGAAGAGGAAGAGCTCAGCTGAGAGTATCAATTACTTCAGAACATACAATAGAGGACCTTGATTTCGCTATCTCTTGTCTCGAAAAGGTAAGGAGTTAATCCAAGTTCATGTAGTTTCAATCAAAATTGGTTGAATCAGTCTGGACACGATACCTGGCCTTTTCACTACTGAATCATTAATCATTAAAAAGCCTTGAATGAAAGATTGTGTATTCAACTAAAGTTAACTGAGGAAGAGCTTTGGCTGCCAAGCACGATATTTCAGAACCCGAGTTTAGAAATATATATAGAATCAACTTAAAAAAGCCTTGAATGAAAGATTGTGTATTCAACTAAAGTTAACTGAGGAAGAGCTTTGGCTGCCAAGCACGATATTTCAGAACCCGAGTTTAGAAATATATATAGAATCAACTTAAAAAAGCCTTGAATGAAAGATTGTGTATTCCAACTAAAGTTAACTGAGGAAGAGCATAAGGAGCTTAAGAAATATATCCGACATTTGTCCTCGGAAATGATCCTGTTTGGACTACGATTTGCATTCAATCGAAACAGAGCTATTTCCGGAGGTTACTTAATGCCCGGGAGAAAGAGTATTGTAAAAAAGGAGACAAAATTGCTCAGCCGGAACCAGGCAGCATGGAGATTGAGAAACTGGAAATCAATGATAAAATCGTATAGGCAGAAAGGTTATAGCTATCCTACAATTTCTAGGATCAAAAGGCAGATCTGTGTTATTGCCTCTAACTGATGCCGCGAGTGTGTTTAGGTTACAAATGCATTCATAGATCTCCGAATGAAATGTCCCTGGGGTAGTTAAAGTATTGGCTATCATGTTGTCGATAATATAAATTGGATCCTGGGAAAGCCCAAATCGACTCGTCTATGGTGACCTATTCCGTTACCTAGGAATGGGCGTCAATAGGATATGCACCGCACGTCCTGCAGTAGCTATCTTTCCAGACGAAAGGACCCTGACATTTGGGACACCTCAGAACACATGATTTGTCATGTGCTGCAGGAGGAGGGAATCTTCGCCTATACATCAAATAATAGTAAAGGTGTTCCTTATCTCTTAAGATCACACCCTCGTCTCTAGCTTTATTTCTCTCAATTCTGAATAGCTCATCACTACATGCCCCGTTGATAAAGTGTGTAATCATGGTTATGTTAGCTCCTGCTTCTAAAGCTCGTTTTGTTCTCCACGCAATATCTTTTCCTACGTCATTCTCAAAGCATTTTCTTAGGATAAACTTGCCCCACCTTTTGCCGCCATAGTATCCAACTTTTTCTGAGGCATCGATTACTTTAGAGTACTCTAGAAATTGATTCCCCAAAAAGGGCGAACTTACAGGAACGCCTAGTGCTTGGCCGAGAGTGTGAGATGAAAAATGCATTATTTCCCAGATCCTATGAAGTTCTCGCTCCAATTCAGCCGGTCTGCCATCGAGACGCCTCATATAGTCATACCCTGCGAACAATTCGTCACATCCGTCACCCGTTATAACACCATTATAACCCCTTTTTAGTGACTCTTCGATTCCTGCATACAAAACAGATGAATTTCTAATTTCAATCGGATCAAATGTCCTCATTATCGCAATAAGGTTGTCCATAATCCCGAGTAAATTCTCCCCATCTAGAGTGACCTTTACATGTCTCTTACAAAAAAGCCTGGCGATTTTACTGGCAAAGTAGAAGTCCTCGGCTTCTAGCCCCAGTCCTATTGTGATTGCATTGCTGGGCCTTATTATGCTGGCAAGAATGCTACTGTCCAGCCCTCCTGAGAGTAGGATTGAATCATGTCGCAAATTACCATTAGATTGAACTATTCGCGACCTGAGTTCTTCACATCTTCGCTCTGAGAACATTTCATTTTATCGCAATCGTGGCCCTTTCTAGGTCATCTTCTCTCGGACTTGGAGTGTACTCTTTCTTCTTTTTTTTCCAGAGACAATCGACAATATGTCTCTATCTTTTATTATATAGTTCCGTGGAAGATGCAAACCGTCACGGGCATCGACTCCATACAGGATGCCCTCTGCAAGGTCGGTATGAACCGTCCTAGCTAGATCCTCAATTGTTGAGCCCGATTCCATCAAATATACGTCAGGTAGAATGTTGCCGTGTTTATCGGATAGCTTCTTAGGATCTGCAACAGGATATACGGTATTCATGCTTAATAATTTGAATACTGCTACGTTGATTGCGAATTGTACTCCAGTCCTTAAGTATTCACCTAGGATATCTCTTCGGATAAAATTCAGTGCCCACTTCTGCTTGTCGTTTAGCTGCTCGTCATTATTTATCTCGAATCGTTCATCTCCAGGATTGTACCCGATTAGACCTCTAGATACCGCTCTCCTCAATGTAAGCTCTGCATCTGCGCTTGAAGGAATCACTAAGAAGTCTTTGTATCTTTCCCTCAACCTCTTGAAGTTATCAGCAGAAAACGGGAGATCAATTTTATTCCCCAGTATCAAAGTTGGCTTGGAGATGACTCTTAGACTCCAGGAAAAGTTTTTGATTTTTTCGGCGGTATAGTCATCGAATTCAACGCTCAGCATGGAGTTATTATTCATCGCTAATCTTACGTGCTCTTCTTTAACGCCGATGCCCCTTAGTACATCTGCAATCGCCCTTATGCTGTCTGTGCCTGTCCTTATCGCCCTAGAAATTCTGTCCCTATTGCCCTCTAATAGTTTTAGGTACCACATAGCAAGCTCTTCTTCAATATCTCCTACATCAGCAATTGGGTCCCCCGTTCCGGGCTGTGCGATTCTGCCTGTCGCGTCGATGCCTCCTGAAACATCCACAATGTGTATAAGAGCGTCAGACTGTGCTGCCACGGCTAGGAACTGATTCCCCAGCCCCTTCCCCTCCCACGCTCCTTTAATGAGTCCAGGAAGGTCAATCAGTTCTATTGGAATATATCTCCAACCATTAACGCAACGGGAGTTTTTGGGATTATCTTGGATATCGAATTCCCGGTGTACGCATATTGTTATCGCATCAGTATTGCCCGTTGAGGGACGTCTGGTGGTGAACGGATAATTGGATACCTCGGCACTAGCAAGAGTTGCAGCATTGAAAAACGTGGTTTTACCAGTGTTGGTCTTTCCCACCAGCCCTATTCTTATCATACATTGAAGACGGATTGGATATGCTAATTTATAGATGACTCGTTATCCGTCTAGTCAACGAAATAAGCCTGCTGATTGGAACCAATATATTATTTTCATCGAATCCGATCAGATATCTGCCTTGCCAGTCTTTCCTCTTAGAATATCGGGAGAGTTACTGCTCCGTCTGATGCGGACCTAACTAAAGACGCATACTTTGCCAAGGCACCATTCAGATACTTCGGTTTCTTAGGTCGCCACTTTCTTTTTCGTTCCTGCATCTCCGCGCGGCCCACATCTAGGTCTATCGTTCCACGCTTGATGTCTATGGTCACCTTATCGCCATTTTTTACAAGAGAAATAGGACCGCCCACCATAGCCTCGGGTGAAACATGTCCAATCATAAGTCCTCTTGTAGCCCCAGAGAACCTACCATCTGTGATCATTGCTACACCATCTGAGATCCCCTGACCAACCAGTGCGGCAGTGGCTGATAACATCTCTCTCATTCCAGGTCCTCCTTTTGGGCCTTCGTATCTTATTACGAGTACGTCCCCGATTTCTATTTCGCCTTTAGATATAGCTTCAAATGCCGACTCTTCGGAGTTGTATACCTTAGCCTTTCCATTGAATATCATGTTTTTTAGGTTTGCAATTTTGACTACAGCACCCTCTGGTGCCAAGGATCCATTGAGAATCTTTAGCGTCCCCTCTCTGCTGATTGGATTCTCGATGTTCTTTACTATTGTAGCAGCTTCGCCCTCATGTGTGAATTTTGCCCCCGAAAGATTTTCTTTCATTGTTTTCCCTGTGACCGTTAGTGTGTCACCGTTGAGAACTCCTACATCGAGCAATTTTTGAAGGACCAACTGGATACCTCCAATTCTATCTAGATCAGCCATTACGTACTTTCCTCCCGGCCGCAAATCAGCAATGTGGGGGGTTCGTCTTCTTATTGTTTCGAAATCATTGACTTTTAGTTTGACTCCTGTCTCTCTTGCAAGCGCAATTAGATGGAGAACCGCATTGGTGGAGCCACCTATTGCATTCACAATAGATATAGCATTTTCGAACGCTTCAAAGCTCAAAATATCCCGTGGCTTGATATCACTCTCTACTAATGCTAGTAATGATTTTCCTGTTAATCGCGCGATATCAGTCCTTCTATCGCTTTCGGCCGGGGCAGAAGAACTACCGGGCAACGACATTCCCAGAGCTTCGCTAACCCGCCACAAGACCCGGCAGATGGACATGCTGCGTTTTCCAAGGTAGTGAGCTGTTCTAGGTTTAATTTTCCAACTTCATAGGCCCCCACGGCCTCATACACATCTTGGATTGTAACGTCACAATTGTTCCATCTACCAGGCAGAATAGTCCCCCCGTATAAGAAAATAGAAGGCACATTGACCCTTGCAAGTCCCATAAGGGTTCCCGGAAGACTTTTGTCACAACCGGCAATTCCGATAATCGCATCATATTGATGTGCTATCATCATTATCTCTATAGAGTCTGCTATGATTTCCCTACTCACTAAGGATGCTTTCATTCCTTCGTGACCCATTGCTATAGCATCAGACACTGCAATAGTGGTGAACTCCCTAGGAGTACAGCCGGCCTCGCTGGCTCCATGCTTTGTTGATTGTGCCAGCCTTCCCAAATGAATATTACAAGGTGTAGCTTCATTGGACGTAGAACAGACAGCCACGAGTGGCTTTGCGAGGTCTTCGTCGGTCAATCCCATCGCTTTATACATAGCGCGATGGGGAGCCCTAGCAGCTCCACTAATGGTCTCCCTACTTCTAAGATTCATAATGATATCTGTTCTGGGTACCCTAAAATTCTTTGTCTAAAAGGACGCCCGCCCTCAACTCGTTTTAATCCAGAGTTGCTGATATTTTCACGGCCTCCAGCCCTTCAACTTTGAAAACAGTTTCACACATGCCGCATTCGGAATTACCGCTTAAGAGATCGTTTGAGGATACTTCCTCATTAAGATAATCACATTTGGGACAATGAAAAGAAAACATAACACTGAAGTTTTCGAGCTCAATCGTTTCAGCCATGTCATACCTTAAGAGTTTATGATATATTTAAATTGAGCAATAGTGGCGCTAGTCTGGCGCTCTGCGAATCAGTGGAATTCAAATCCACTCGTACTGAAAAACTATAAAATGCTCCCGCAGGTTTTTATTGTAATATGGCTCGACCTTGCCTTTTTTGTTCTATCATAAAAAGCAAACTCCCAGCCATCAAACTGTACGAGGATGAGAACTATATTGCTTTGATGGATAAATACCCACTGAATTTGGGACACGCTCTCGTAGTACCAAAACTTCACCACGAGAGCCTACTTTCCATGGATCCACAGGAGGTAGGTAACCTTTATTCAGTCGTTCATATGATTTCAAAAGCAATCGCTTCAGCAGTCAATGCTGATGGCTTTAGCATTGGACAAAATAATGGAAGGGCGGCGAACCAAATAATTCCTCATGTTCATGTACATATCGTTCCAAGGTTTGCAAACGATAGCCGGGATGGCAAATGGCCTACCAGAACTGTGGGTAATATTGAGCAGATGACACTAACCGCACAGAAAGTTCGATCAGTATTGGGTGCCTCCAAAAGTACGGAGATAAGTCAATATAGAAGCTAGCTAGTGTTGTCCAGCCTTAATCGTTCAGGCAGGATGTTGTTGCTCGTATGAAAGTCTTGAAACGATTTCGCTCAAATGCGATAGCTTTATTGGCTTAATTAAGATGGTGACATTTTTCCTAGAGAGACCTGCCTCATCCATTTCTTCTCTTACGTGATCAAATGCGGTGATGATCAGTATTTTGGCTCTTGAGTGCTTAGTCAGGATTTCGCTTGCTGCCTGCAGACCATTTTTTTGTCCCGGAAGCTTGAAGTCGACTATTACTAAGTCTGGTTTGTAATCGTCATAATCCCTCAGTGCTTCGTCGGCAGTAGTAGAGCTAACAATTATGGTATGCCCTTTTCTCTTCAGATAGTCTTTGTAAAGGAGAAGAATGTCCTCATCATCTTCAATAATCATAACCCTGGCGTGTTGGTTAGGCTTGTTTCCTCTGTGCATAACCATAGATCTAACTTCGTCACGTGGACGATTTAAAGATACTCAGATATTGCTCACTGGTTTAAAGCGCAAAATTGCTCCTATTCCTCCAAGACTCGTTAATTGATTTCCCTCCTCTGTTTGAGCTGATATGACTTCAAGCCTAGTGCCTGTGACTGCTGTTAGTTCCTCTAGGTGTTCAACTATATCCTTCTCGCTTATATCGTAATCAGTCGATCCGCACATAGGGCATGGTTTTGCCATAATCTGCTGTCTGGTTGTGACCGCAGAGGATCTATCAATAACAGTTTGATCGAGATGTTCGCATTTTTTGCATTTCGACTCCAATACTAGGTACGTGACATTATCTGCTACGATAACAATATCTGCGATTCCAGATTGTACTGCACTTGTGACCTCCTTAACGCCATAGATGCCTAGTCCTTTGTTCGAAAAAACCTCGCCCATAAACTTCTTTATGATTTTTTTTTCTTCCATTAGACGATATTCGGTCATTACACCCTGTTCGTTAACTTTATCTATTATCTCTCGGACGCCTTCTCCGCCAGAGTATGACGTATCCATCGTTATAATTACATTTTTCTGTAACCTATAGTCTAGATATTCTTCCCTTAGGAAATTTTCTTTGGTCGGTCCAGGGCCTGCTACGATAAGACCTTTTACATTGTATTGGTCGATAAAGGTCTTCTGAGCATGCTCTGCCACTCTTCGGTAATACTCATTCAGCTCATTATCTCGGAGTCGCTCGAATCTTCTGGCAGACTGCCCACCCTGTCGATGTTTTCCTGAAACCCCCGATGTCAGTGAGTCGACTACTTCCCACCTGTCACCTGTCAATATGCCTAGTCCTGCCTCCTGCGTGTCGATCGATAAAATCCCCACGGACTTATCGTCTTTCATCATATCCTTTAAATGGTCGATCCAGAAGTGGTCGTCACATCTATAGAGATTGATTTGGACAGGCTTTGGAGGGAGAACCGGGTAAATTTCTATCTTTTCGTTGCCCAATCCACGGGGATTAGGAATTGCTCCACAGAAGATAACTAAGCCATTCTCTGGAGTATCCTTAAAGAGTTTTAGATACTCAATGGTTCTGCTAAGGGCATCTTGCACGTGCGTCCTCGTAAGATCAGACTTGATATTAGAAGCTGTCCCTGCTTCGTTTTTAAGCTGAGATATAACGTCGTACAATGGCCTCTTAGGAGGGACATAAACTGTTACAAGTTCGGTGCCGTGTCCTGAAATGTTGCCTAACCTATTGAGCATTTTTGTCAGCTTATATCTCTTAACTGAATCCCAGTTCTGACTAGAATTTACTTTACTAACCGTCACCATGCTAAAAAATGACTTGTTCTCAATATAAGGCTTCATTTTAGAGCTATCACATTCAAAATCAGTCTATCTAATCTCTGTTCATCACTGATTTCTACATCAAGAATATAAGACTGGCGGGGTGATAAATGGAGGCCAAATCCGTATGTTGCCCACTCTTGAATATATCAAACAAACTAGGAGGCGCTTAGGGATTACACAGAGGACACTTGCAGACCTTACAGGCGTCAGCACGTCTATGATAAACCAAATAGAATGTGGTAGGTGCAAGCCTAGCTATGAAACCGCGAGAAGAATTTTTGAAAAACTGGATTCTTTGGATCAAAAGCATTCATTGAAAGCAATTGATATTTGCAGCAAAACACTGATCTACGTTCAGAAAAATGAATCCCTCCATACAGCAATTATTAAAATGCGGAGCAACTTCATAAGTCAAGTTCCGGTATTTGAAGGAACCCATGTCATTGGCCTCATCAGTGAGGATGGACTGGCAAGAAATATGATAGAGAAGGAGGAGAAACAACTCAGTAAAATGCAAGTCTCATCGATGATGGAGCCGCCTCCTCCGATCATTGACGGAGGCATGCCGGCCAAAACTCTTATTCCATTAGTCAGATTCGCAAAATGTGTGCTAGTGAGCGAAAGGGGAGTTGTTACCGGAATAATAACACTTTCTGACACTTTAAAAATGGTAGAATAATTTCCTACCATCTTCATTATCATTCGGAAAGATTCTCAAGACCGTTACAACAGTCAGCAACTTTTATGCATTCACCACAAATGCTTATGCTGCTGTCTTGGGGCAAGTCACGCTCACATAGGATGCAAGTTCTCTGCATTAACACGTATCTCTCCGACCTTTCTGTTAATTTAGATCAATATAAGATATTTTAACATTCCTACAGCAAAATGATTGATGGAAATGGCATGGTTGCCTGCGAACACTAATGGGGATCTTCAATTTTCATCCAAATTGTTCTTGCCTTGTGATCAATTAGCCTAACTGAATATTCATCACTTAGTCTTCTTCTTATGTTATCAGAGTCGGCAAATTTGTGTTCTCGTCTTAGCCTATCACGTTCTTTTAGCAGGTCTTCGATCTGAAATATTTCCTGTTGCGTTGGCTCCGCTAGCTTTAGACCTAGAACAGCCAGGAAGTTGTTAAAGTCAGTTATTGCTACCTGTGCCATATCCCGAGTCAAATGCTCGCTTGCGGCAAACCTGTTGATATCATTCACAAACCTCATAAATATGCTCAGAGCAAGGGCAGTATTCATATCGTCCTCCATAGCCAAGCTAAACGATTCAACAGAATCTCGACAAAGCCTTTTTATCTCTTCAATCCTTCCACCCTTCCCCTCAGCGAAACGAAGTTCAAAACCACATATTTCGATCTGACGCCATTTTTGTAAACAGGAGATAATTGAATCGTCCGAAAAGTCAAGTGGCTTAGAATAATGAGCTGAAATACAATAGATTCTAAGCGCATTTACTCCCCATCTTTGTCTTGCTTCTGCAACGGAAATGATGTTCCCTAGTGACTTGGACATTTTTTCACTATTAATACTAACCATCCCCACGTGTAACCAAAATCTAGCCATTTCTTTCCCCGAGTAAGCCGCACATTGCGCGATTTCGTTCTCATGATGTGGAAAAATTAGATCATTACCTCCTCCGTGAATGTCAAAGAAATCACCCAAATACTTGGAGGCCATAACGGAACATTCAATGTGCCACCCAGGTCTTCCTTTGCCCCACGGACTGGTCCAATTGGGTTTATCCGAATAAAATTTCCAAAGTGCAAAGTCGAGAGGATCCCGCTTCAACGGGTCTATTTCAATCCTAGATCCTGATTCAAGCTCTTCTATCGTTTTTTTCGACAAATTACCGTATTTATCAAAAGCCCTGACGTGGAAGTAAACGCCATTGTTAGATACATAAGCATAGCCCTTTTCCAGCAGAGTTTCTATATAGGAAATCATGTCGCCAATATGCCTTGTAGCAAGTGGATACCTGTCAGCTAGCATTACATTCAATGGTGTAAAGTCCAAAAAGTATCTCTCTATGTATAGATTCGCTACCATTTCCGGGTCGACATTTATTTCCCTGGCTTTGTTGATTATTTTGTCGTCGACATCTGTGAAATTCTGAACGTACAGTACTTTATGGCCCTTAAACAGCAGGTACCTTCGTAGGACGTCGAAGAATACTATTGTCCTAGCATGGCCTATGTGTGAATCGTCGTAAACCGTTACGCCGCAAACATACATCCTCACCGTGTCGCCATGAGGATGCCATTCTTCTGTGCGATTCGAGAGTGTATTGTGCAGCTTAATCTCTTTTCATCCCCGATCTCCTAAACGTGCATCTCAAGTTTAGAAGCCCTACAGGTCTAAGTAAAGATCGTTACCTTTAACAATTACCTGATGGGTTGCTAATTTGACCCCTTTAAGATAATCCAATAGCTCGCCTGTCCTAACATTGTAATGCCATGAATGTAGAGGACATTCTACTACCTCACCGTCGAGCTTGCCAGGCGCAAGAGATCCGTCCTGATGTCTGCACAGCGCATCAATAGCATAGTATTTTCCTTTCGTATAAAATATTGCTATCCTTGCATCTTCTACTTTGACTTCTTTTCCCTTATTCTCTTGAAATTCATCTGTGCGAGCCACCTTACGCAGTACCATTGCATATTGAGCTAACTTTATCGTATTTTATATTTTGTGAGGTCTAAGAGGTGGTCTTTTTCTGCAAACTTCAGATGAAATGCCTGTAAGCCTTCTGTTCGTTAGTTAGTTTATCTATCCTTATATTCATCGATTCTATACTGTAACGAGCAATGGCTCTATCTATGTGTCGCGGAACCCTGTGCAACCTTTTTTTTAGTTTAGCATGAAACTTGGACAAGAATAGGATTGATAAGAGCTGATTAGCAAAAGACAAAGACATAACTTCGGGGGCATGACCCTCGCCGCTCACCAGGTTTACAACTCTCCCTCTGTCTACAAGAAAGATTTTCTTGCCAGCGATCTTAAATGAATTCACGTTTGCTCTTATGCATACAGGATTGGAATCTTGTTTGTATAGGTACTCCACGTCTATTTCAACATCAAAGTGTCCGGCGTTGGCCAAGATAGCGCCTTGCTTCATTTTTTGAAAGTGCTCTTTTCTGATCACTTTGGTCTGGCCGGTACATGTTATAAATATATCGCCGCTTTCAACAACGTCAAGCAATCTCTTGACAGCAAACCCGTCCATACTCGCTTCTAGCGCCCTTATGTGATCGATTTCTGTAACTGTAACAATGGCGCCCATTCCGCTTGCTCTGGATGCAACACCTTTCCCTACCCACCCATATCCGCAGACGATTACGTGTTTTCCGGCCAAAAAAACTCCTGTTGCCCTCATGAGTCCGTCGATGGTACTCTGGCCTGTTCCATAACGATTATCAAACAAATATTTAGTGGATGCATCATTTACTCCTATCACAGGATAGAGAAGGCTTTTTTTCCCTTGTAATGATCTCAAGCGAGTTACCCCAGTCGTGGTTTCCTCTGTCCCACCGAGAATACTCTGGCACCTAATGTTGTTTGCTAGAACATGTAGCTCCGCTCCATCATCAGTTACAATTTCTGGTTTGAATTGAATTACCTTGTTCAAACATTCCCTGAATTCCTTGTCAGTTTGTCCGCGCCATGCATAAATTGTCACTCCTTTTTCAGATAGAAATGACGCTATATCATCTTGCGTGGTCAGCGGATTTGCTGGACAGGCTGCAATTTCAGCTCCCAGTTCCTTAGCCGCCATGAGTAAGACTGAGGTTTCTTTAGTTATGTGAAGACAGAAACCCAACCGGCGGCCGGCAAGAGGCTGCCCATTTAGGACCTTCTCCGTAATTTTTTTTAGTATTCCCATATGGTCTTTAGCCCATAGAAATGATAATTCCCCCCTCGCGGGAGATCCGGCTTCTGATATTACACTATTCAATTGTGATATCTTGTCCTAAACTAACATGAAGTTATAAAGATGATACCTGTTCTTTTTGAATTGAACTAAGCCATAAGGTCGAGATAGGAATAATTAATGCGTGTTTGTATACTGAATAGTCGGGTAAAGAGATCATTCATTTGCATGGTTTCGATTACATTATCATAGAAACTCAGAAAAAATAAGAAGTTAAAGGTGTAGTACATGGGAAACAAAGCTGACCTCAGGGGTACCGCAATTGGTCGGTTCCAGCCGTTTCATAACGGGCACTTGGTTTTAATAAAGCAAATCCTGGAAGACTGTAGCGAGGCATTAATCGTTGTAGGTAGCGCGCAGTTAAACTATACCATGGCGAATCCATTTACTGCAGGAGAGAGGGTGTTTATGATACACAAAGCACTAAAAGACGGAGGATTTGATCTTTCAAAGATTTTGATCATACCTCTTGTCGATGAAGAGAATAATGCAAAGTGGTTCTCTGCATTGGCTTCTATGTTGCCTCCATTCAATATCTTGTACTCCGGCAATCATTTGGTTATCACCCTTGCTTCCCAGCACCTAGAAGTAAGACCCCCCAGGTTCGAACGCAGAAAAGAGTTTAATGGTTCCTATATTCGTAACAGAATTCTGAACGGGCAAAAGTGGAGTGACCTCGTTTCCAGATCAGTATTCGAGATCATCAACAATATTGACGGAGTCAACCGCGTTAAGACTCTGGCAAAATATGAACTTGAACGCACGAAGTTATATGGCTCATGAGAATGTTGTTCGCGTGAGCAGCTTAATTAATTGATTATCTCGATCTTGGATGGAGATAAAAATAGCTCCATGTGGAAGGCTAATCGATCCTTTTTTACACGATGAGAACATCTATGATCCCTTGGCTAGTCTATGAGTAACCCTTTACGAGCCTGTCCTGTTTGTCCTGGTTGCGGGTCAAAGAAGTTCAAACGGATAAGAAAAATAGAAGGACATGTTTTGGTTCGTTGTATCAAATGCGGAAAGTGCGTTCAAATTTAAAATAAATTACACATGTTGTAATGAAACAATGTTTACTTTTCTGTAGGAAAACTGGAGGGTCAATTATTTGATAGCGAGTCTCTATCTGGGGGTGCCTCACACAATTCTAGTAATACACCATTTAGCGACTTTGGATGAAGAAAAATGATCTTCCTCCCATATGACCCCTCCCTCAAATCTCCTAGGAGTTTAATTCCGCTGGCAGAGGCCCTCGATAAGTCTTGTTCTATGTTATCCGCAGTTATTGCTATGTGATGTATTCCTTCACCATGTTTCTCGAGGTATTTCGAGATGGTGCTGCTAGGCTCTGTAGGCTCCATAAGTTCTATCCTAGTGTCTTGCAAATTGATCATAGCAACTTTAACCTTCTCACTTTCAACAATTTCTACTTCAATCCTGTCGGAGTTTAGGACTTTTTGGTAATTCTTAATCGCCTGGTCTACGTTGTTCACCGCTATTGCTACATGGTCTACTCGCATTCTTGTCCAACGCTGATTATGAGAAGTTCAATATAATGCTATTTAGTGAAAACCATTCAAAATGCTGAGCAGACCCTTATTTTGTCATTTACTGCATCCTGCGGGACGGAGGGTTTTATTTATTTTAGAACGTTACTCTAGGCTCAAAAATTCCGTAGATTTCTCTTAATGAATTTGCGATCTCGCCCAAAGTTGCCCTATTTCTCACGGCTTCGACTATGAAGGGCATCAAATTCTTGTCGTGTTGTTCAGCCGCTTTTTGAAGGGAACTAATGGAATGTTCGAATTTTGATTTATCCCGAGAATCCCTAAGGTTTTTTAGCTTGCTCCTTTGTTTCGACTCTATCTCGGTATCGATGACATTAAGCTTCGGCTCAATACTACTTGAATCCTGGTACTTATTAACCCCGACTATGGTCCTCTTTTTGGTATCAATTTCCTTCTTCATATTATATGCATTTCTTCTAATTTCCTCTTGAAAAAAACCTCTTTCGATGGCTACAAGGGCGCCGCCCATTCTGTCAATTTTCTTGAGGTATTTTTGAACCTCCTCCTCTATTCTAGACGTAAGGTATTCGACATAATGGGAACCCCCCACTGGATCGACGGTCTTCGCAATGCCTGTTTCAGCAGCTATTACTTGTTGTGTTCTGAGGGCTATTTTTACTGATTCTTCTGTTGGCAGGGCAAGCGCTTCGTCCCGCGAGTTCGTATGTAATGATTGACATCCGCCAAGAACAGCGGCCATTGCTTGAGACGTAACCCTGATAATGTTATTGTCAACCTGTTGAGCTGTTAACGACTCACCACTTGTTTGTACGTGAAACCGCAAATGCCATGACTTGGCGTTTTTAGCATGGAATCTATTTTTCATTATATTCGCATAAATTCTGCGAGCTGCTCTGAATTTTGCTATCTCTTCGAAAAATTCCATGGTGCAACAAAAGAAGAAGGATAGACGCGGGGCAAAATCATCCACTTTTAGCCCTTTGTTAAGACAGGTCTGGATATATTCTATGGCATTAGCAAAGGTAAACGCTAGCTCCTGAATACCATTGGATCCAGCTTCTCGCATGTGATAACCGGATATGCTTATGGGATACCACTGAGGAACTTCTTTGAAACAGTACTCGATCATATCCCCAATGAGTCGCAGCGAGGGTTTTGGAGGATATATGTACGTATTTCTCGATATATACTCCTTTAAGATATCATTTTGAGTTGTGCCTCTTATTTGAGATACAGGAACGCCTTGTGCATTTGCTACGGTGACGTAGAGAGCGAGAAGAGTCGATGCAGTAGAATTGATAGTCATAGATGTGCTGACTTTGTCCAGTGGAATTCCGTCAAAACATGTTAACATATCTTCGATTGAACTTATTGACACGCCAGTCCTTCCTACCTCCCCCTCGGACAGTGGATCGTCCGAGTCTCGCCCAGTTTGAGTCGGAAGGTCAAATGCAAGTGATAGACCAGTCTGACCATGCTCTAAAAGAAATTTGAATCTCTTATTGGTTTCTTCTGCGCTACCAAAGCCACTATACTGTCTCATAGTCCAGAGCCTCTCTCTGTACATGTTGGGATAAAGTCCGCGGGTGTACGGATATTTGCCAGGTTCTTCATTTTCAATGTAGTCTGAGGCTTTCTTCTTGGAGTATACCCGCTTTACCGGAATACCAGAATCCGTTTTAATTGAATCTGTTGACATTGCTTGAGCCCTCACCAGGTTATCGTACGTATAAATTCATCCATGGCTTGAAATGGGTCTGTTTTTTTATTTGCGAGGCTATCAATGGCTTTGCGATAGTCATTGTTGTTGTCCAACATTGAAGAAACCTTTTGTTCAATCGTATTTAAAATCATATCTCTTAGCTCAAAGTCTAATTTCCTACGTTCATTCTCTGTTTGATTTGAAGAACGCATTTGCCTTATTATCTCATCAAGAGTCGTAGCAACTTCTTTGACTCCTTTACCAACCTTTGCTGAAACCTTCAAAACGCGCGGTCTGTTTTGAGAATCTGATAAAAACTCAAGGAGGGATTGGTATAGCGGCCCCGCTCCCTGCAAATCAGCCTTGTTTACTATACATACGTCCCCCACTTCGGTTAAACCAGCTTTGACGTTTTGAATGTGGTCGCCGGTATACGGAGTAAAGACAACCGCGGTAACATCGACTATTTGAGAGATCTCAGTTTGGACCTGTCCTGCCCCTACGCTTTCAATAAGTATGAGGTCATACCCAGCTGCGTCCAGCACTCTTACTATATTCCTAAGCGACCGTGAGATACCCCCGAATGAACCTCGAGATCCAATGCTCCTCATGAATACTTTGTCGTCACTCGTTACAGACTGCATTCTTACTCTGTCCCCTAGGATTGCCCCGCCGGTTATTGGGCTCGTTGGGTCTACTGCCAAAACGGCAACAGTATATCCCATACCGTGAAGCTCGGGTATAAGCTTGCCTATCAGGGTACTTTTCCCCGCCCCAGCAGAACCGGTTAGCCCGATAGTTTTTGCTCTCCCAGTTTTCGAAAAGATGGCTTGTATAATATCGCGGCATTCCTTTTCATTATTATCAACTATTGAAATAGCTCTAGATATCGATCTTCTATCAGCCTGTAGCACGCCTTCCACTATACTAGACGTCTGATGGGATAGCATTAATTAAGTGAACGTAATTTTAGTTTGGATCTTATTAACTTGTGGGTTTGTAATGATGAGAGACACGCTCGCAAAAAAATAAAGTTTGTAGCTGCAGTCCAAGATTCTATACGCGAATCTTGGGCATGACATGACTTGCATTTGATAAAACATTTTAAGCCCTGGCGACGGAGGAGATACCCATGTCTGCACAACAAGAACAGCCACAAAATTTCCACAGGCCTATAAGGGTATTGGTTTCAAAGCTAGGGCTCGATGGCCACGATAGGGGCGCGCTTGTTATATGCAGAGCGTTGAGGGATGCTGGGTTTGAAGTCATTTACTCTGGTCTGTTTTGTACCCCCGAACAAGTTGCGAAAATAGCCGTAGACGAAGATGTCGATGTTGTGGCTATGAGCCTGTTAAATGGAGCCCATCTTACAATTTTTCCAAAGGTTGCCAGGCTATTAAAAGAGAGGGGAATGGAAAACGTACTGATAGTTGGCGGAGGCATTATACCTGAACACGATAAGAGAATCCTGGAGGAGCAGGGAATCACTGGAAACTTTGGCCCAGGAACATCATTATCCGCAATAATTGATCATATTAACATGAACGTAAATAAGGTCAAAAACACATAGTTATCTACGCTTTTTCGGCGGAGGTCGGCCACATCATGGCGCGCAAGTCTTTGCCAACTTTTTCTACTTGGTGATTTTCTAAATCTTTCATGAACCTGTTAAAGGAATTCTTTCCATCTTTCTCATATGTACTTAGCCACTCCTCGGCGAACTGACCAGACTGAATGTCCTTTAGGACCTCTTTCATATTTTCTTTGGCAATTCTGTTAACTATCCGCGGCCCTCTGCTGAGTCCACCGTACCTCGCAGTTTCGCTAACCCGATTATACATCCCCGTTATCCCATATCGTTGAATAAGATCAACTATGAGTTTTAACTCATGCACACACTCAAAATATGCTACTTCAGGTTGATATCCTGATTCAACCAAAGTTTCAAACGCGGCCAGGATTAGCGAATGAGCACCGCCGCACAGATCCACCTGTTCACCAAACCAATCGGTTTCGACTTCCTCCTTGAATGTCGTTTGAATCACTCCTGGTCGCGTACTTCCTATCGACTTGGCGAGAGCCAAGACTTTCTTCAATGCGTGATGGGACGAGTCTTGGTGAACGGCAACAAGTGACGGCGTGCCAAAACCGTCCTGGTAGAGTTCCCGAACTCTCTGGCCTGGTCCTTTTGGAGCTACCATTATTACGTCAACATTGTCTGGGGGTTGTATCCATTTCCAATGTATTGCTGCTCCGTGAGAAAAGCTGAGAGCCTTGCCTTCGCTTAAATGCATAGCAATGTGTTTTCTGTAGGTTTCTGATTGCTCCATATCTGGGACCAAAATGTGGATAATACTAGCCTGTTTTGAAGCTGGCCCGATTTCTGCAACCTTGTGGCCTTCTTTTTCTGCCTTGGTCCAACTGTTTCCTTCTCTTCGCAGCCCCACTATTACATCAAGTCCTGAATCCCTCATATTGGTTGCCTGTGCACGGCCTTGAATCCCATAGCCAATTACGGCTATTGTCTGGCTTTTCAGCACATCCATAGACACGTCGTTGTCAAGCCATCTCTTCGCTTGCATATCGTATTGTATCGAGATGTGCCCTATATCAGCCTATAGTACAGCTCTCCTTATGGATTTACTCTTGTTCGTGGCATGAAGATGGTCAACTATTTAGCATGGGAGCTGCTACCGTTCAGATCAAGAAGTCCTCTCTGCAAAGTTAAACCGTGATTGGGGATCTTGTTTTAACCCCTAGTTGATAATTGTAAACATCTAATCTTATCGACATAGTCTACCAACGCTGGTAATGTATCCTCAATTGAGATTCAATACATCTCACCAATTACCGAATCCGTAAATTCGGAAGTTGACAATTTTCCCCCTATATCGATTGTTTTCTTGTTTCTTTTTAATAGTTTTCTTATGGCACGTTCTATCTTTTGCGCCTCTCGGACTGGTATTGTGTCACTATTTTTTTCACCAAGCCATTCAAGCATTAGCTTGCAAGAAAGAAGTATCGATGAGGGATTAGCGGAATTCTTACCCGCAAGGTCGAAAGCTGCACCGTGGACTGGCTCAAATAACGCAAAATCATCGCCGATGTTACTTGTTGGACCCATGCCGATGCTGCCGGCAACTTGAATTGCCTCATCAGACAAAATATCACCGAACATATTCGTAGTCACTATTACGTCGTAGTCTTCCGGATTACGAATGAGATTCATGGCGCAGGCGTCGACATATTGCTCCGTAAATTCGATGTTAGGGAAATCTTTTGACACGATCCTGCACGTGCTAGCAAATAGGCCATCAGCTCGTCGCAAAACATTTGCCTTGTGAACTGCTACAACCCTTTTTTTATTATTCCGCTGATTGCATAGTCGAAATGCATATTCGGCTATCCTGCGAGATGCTCGTTCCGATGTGCGCCTCAATGAAATTATAGTATTTTTGTCTGCCTCGAATTCCCAGCCCAAATATAGGTCCTCTGTATTTTCCCTCACAATTACCATATCTATTGTATCCGACAGTCCCTCAAGGTTAGGGAACGATTTGATTGGCCTAACGTTTGCAAACAAATCCATTGTTTGTCTAAGAACCAAGACGACGTCTGCAGCGCTTTCACCGACAGGTGCCTTCAAACAGGCATCGGATTGTTTAATTGCGTCTAGCGAATGATCAGGGAGCGCTTTTCCGGATTTGGCTTTTGTTCCATCTCCAGCATCTATGCGTATTATGTCAAATTTTGCTTTGGAATGGGAACTTATGGTCTCAAGTAAGAGGTTTGCAGCGTCTGCTAATTCAGGACCTATTCCGTCGCCGCTTACCAGTGAAATAGTATATTTCACCAATCTTTGACTCTTCCTAATGATCGCTTTTAGTTTTTTGGATACAGAACTTTTCTTAGCATTACCTTGTTTATCGCATCAATCACTGCTTGTACAGATGCTACAACTACATCTTCGCCAGCTTTGCGAGCAGAGACGACATTTCCGTCTTTATCTTCGACCTTTACGGATACTTCTGCCAGTGCATCGGATCCTCCGGTAATGGAATCGAGTTTGTACTCACGGATCTTAACATTCGCAATCTCAGAGGCAACTTTTTGTATGGCTTTAAGCGCGGCATCGACAGGGCCAACCCCCGTGTCGGATGCTATCAAGTCTTTTCCATTTGTATTCAATCTGATTACCGCTGTAGGAATCAGATTCATTCCAGTGACTATATGGAAATCATAAAGCTTGAATTTTTCTTCGAACTTGCTGTTCTGTACTACTTCGCCAGCTATTGAGAGTAGCTCCGATGTGCTTATAGATTTGCCCTTATCGGCTAAAATCTTTTGCCTTTCAACAATTTTGTGCAGCTGTATATCTGTGCATTCTATTCCAAAATCCCCAAGCATAGCCCGTATGCCATGTGAACCAGCATGTTTTCCAGCCTGAAGCCACCGCTTTCTTCCGACCATCTCAGGGTCTATTGGCTCATAGGTCAAGGGATTATTTAGTACCCCGTGTGTGTGGATTCCTGATTCGTGCCCAAAAGCGTTCTCGCCAATAATGGCCTTATTAGCCTGGACAGCCATTCCCATAATATTGGAAACAGACTTGGAAGTCTCATAGAGTAATTTTGTATGAATATTATGCTCCTTCTTGTACAAGCATTGAAGCGCCATCACAAATTCCTCAAGCGAAGCGTTGCCTGCTCGCTCCCCCAGACCATTTACTGTTACATGGGCGCATGTGGCGCCAGCATTTATCCCCGCAATAGAGTTTGCAACAGCCAGTCCAAAGTCATTATGGCAATGCAAACTTATGGGAACTGAAATGTTTTCTCTTAGGGTTCTAACCAGGTAAGAAATGAATTCTGGTGTAGCGTAACCTACTGTATCGGGAATATCTATTCTATCTGCACCTGCTTCTCCTACTGCCCTAAATACTTTGGTCAGAAAAGCAATGTCTGACCTGGTCGCATCCTCTGCCGAAAATTCAACTTGTAAACCATGGGATTTTGCATAGTCAACTGCCTGAACCGCTTTTTGTATAACTTGTTCGGGAGACATTTTCAGCTTATACTGCATATGAATATCTGACGTAGCGATGAATGTGTGCACATAGTTGAGGTCACAAGTTATCACGGTATCTATATCATGGACAAGTGCTCGTGCCAACCCACAGATTTCCGCATTCAGCCCTGCTTTTTTTATTGACTTAATTGCTTGGATTTCCCCTTGCGAAACAATAGGAAAACCGGCCTCTATGGCATCGACACCTAGTTGGTCTAATTTAATCGCTATCTGGACCTTTTGTTCCGGGGTTATAGACACGCCAGGTGATTGTTCCCCGTCCCTCAATGTAGTATCAAAAATTCGTATCTTGTTCCCATTTTCAGACATTCAGTATTCGCCTCGAGGGAGAGCTGAAACACCCGTTCTTGCTAGATGGATAATTCCAAAGGAACTGACAAGGTTTTTGAAGGCATCAATTTTATCAGGAGTTCCTGTGATTTCTACCATAATGGTATATTTATCTATATCTAGGATATTTGCTCGAAATACTGAAGCATAGGTTGTGATTTGCATCCTTTTTGTTGGCTCTTCTGCCTTCATTTTTATTAGCGCAAGTTCTCTATAAACTGTCTTCGAAGAATCCAAGACCCTTACCTCCACTACGTCTATTAGTTTCCTAAGTTGTTTTACGAGCTGATCTAATGTCCTTTCATCGGTTTTGGTAGTGATGGTCATACGAGAGAGATCGACTTGCTCCGTAGAACCCACAGTAATACTTTCGATGTTAAAGCTTCTTGCTCGAAACAGATTGGTCACTCGGAACAAAACTCCCGGCTTGTTCTCAACCAGAGCGGCCACAATATGCCACGACTCAGCATCATCTTGCGAGAGGGTGTCGGCCGTTTTCAATAATCCAGCCAATAAAGTTACGCTCCCGTTATCATATCCTTCAGACCTGTTCCAGGAGCCACGAAAGGATAAACGTCCTCTTCAGGATCTATTGCAATATCAATTACGGTCGCCACGTCATTTTTCAAGGCTTTTTTTATGGCACCTTCCAGATCATTCATAGATTCAGCTCTGATCCCCTGTGCTCCGTATGCCTCTGCCAGTTTAACATAATCAGGACAACTATTTTGATGAACTCCCATGTACCTTCTATTATAGAAGGTTCTCTGCCATTGCGCGACCATTCCCAGCATGTAATTATTCATTAAAAATACTATGACAGGAAGCTTTTCCAGCACAGATACAGCAAGAGAGTTCTCTGTCATATTAAATGATCCATCACCTGCTATATCAACCACCGTTGCCTGGCTTTTTGCAGCTTTCGCTCCTATTGATGCAGGGAAGCCAAAACCCATGGTTCCTAATCCTGTGGAACTAAAAAATGTTCCCGGTGATATTACATCAAAATGTAAAGAAGCCCACATCTGACATTGCCCTACCTCTGTAGTTACAATAGCATCAGATGGCAATATTTCCCTCAGCTTTTTCAATGCCTTTTTTGCCGTTAACTCCCTAGGATAGTCTTTGATAGTGTCAGCATAATAGTCTATTAGCTCTTTCCTCCGTTTAAGCCAAGGGTCATCTTTGGTTTTTTCTACAACCTTGTGCTTCACAAGCATCTTAACTGCCGTCCGGAGAGATGCCTTTACGTCTCCTATAACTGCGATATCCACTGCCTTATTCTTGCCAATCTCCGCGGGGTCCACGTCAAGATGAATTATGGTCATACCCTTGCCAAACTCGTCGAACCTCCCGACTGACCTGTCGGAAAACCGAGCGCCAACTGCTATAATACAATCAGCCTCAATGATTATCTTATTCGCTTCCGGATGACCGTGCATTCCGATCGGCCCCATCGCTAACGGATGGTTTTCAGGGAATGAACCCTTTCCCTTGAAAGTAGTAACCACAGGAGCCATTAACAGTTCAGCCATAGCCTGAAGCTCGGAAAAAGCACCAGATAGAATTACTCCACCACCTGCCATTATTATTGGTCTCTCCGCTTTGATCATTGTCTCGACAGCTCTTTCAAGCTGGGAAAGATCCGCGTCAATTATCGGATTGTACCCCCTCACCTTTATGAGATCAGGAAATTGAATATTCTCGCGCGCTTGTTGAACATCCTTCGGAATATCTATGAGTACTGGCCCAGGACGACCGCTTTCGGCAATATAAAAGGCCTTCTTTACCGTCTCCGGAATTTCAACAGCGGCCCTAGGCTGAAACGCATACTTTGTGCATGGGTTAGCTACGCCAATAATGTCTGTTTCCTGGAACGCATCTTTCCCGATCATGGCCAGCGGCACCTGTCCAGTAACAGCAATCATTGGTGAAGAATCTGCGTAGGCTGTCGCTATCCCAGTTATTAGGTTAGTCGCCCCCGGTCCGGATGTTGCAAAGCATACTCCAGCCTTCCTTTTTATTCTGGCGTAACCATCAGCCATATGCGCAGCAGATTGTTCATGTCTAACTAGGATATGGCGTAGATTAGCGTCCACAAGAGCATCATACATCGGTAAGTTGGCACCTCCTGGCAGGCCGAACACGAAATCTACTCCCTCTGCTTCTAATGCCCTTACGAGTGCTTCTGAACCTATCATTTCCAATTCTTCAGCAAACCACCACTTTGGATTGAACCACAGGCTGCCCGTACTGCAAATTAACTACAACATTATCGCAACAAGTCCAAATCTGCAATATTAAGGGAGACAAGACGAACAGGAAATAATCTAATTATGCCAAAAATGTTTGTAGACATACTCTTATTGCTAATGAGATGTCTTACGGATATAACTAATAAATATTGTGTCTAAATCACTCAAAATCTATCGTGATTCTATATGCGTCTCTATTTCGCTACTCTTTATGAATTCTTCAAATGCCGCTTCCGGATTTGAGCTCCCATGAACGATGGATCTCACAGCCTTTATCATGGACGTGGGAAATCTTGATTGCCAGATGTTTCTTCCCATGTCTACACCTGCCGCTCCATCCCGTAAAGCATTGTAGGCCAATTGCAGTGCTTCTAGCTCCCGAGGCAGCTTCTTTCCTCCTGCTATTATTACGGGAACCGGACATCCCTCGACCACCTCTTCGAAATTCTGACAATAGTACGTTTTTACGATATGAGCTCCAATTTCCGCAGCTATTCTGCATGCAAGCCCTAGATATCGTGAGTCCCTATTCATCTCCTTTCCTACAGCAGTTACAGCAAGAATCGGGATTCCGTATCTTTCTCCCAAATCTACAAGCTTGGAAAGATTCACAAGAGTCTTGTGCTCGAATTTGCTTCCTACGAAGATTGAGAGCGCTAGACAGGAGGCATTTAGTCTTATTGCTTCCTCAACAGACGTGACTATGTTTTCGTTTGATAGGTCATCTCCAACAATGCTTGTTCCTCCTGAAACCCTCAAAACTATGGGGATATTCACATCAGGGTTCACCGAAGTCCTCAGAACCCCTCTCGTTAGCATTAAGGAATCAGCATAAGGCAAAAGTGGTCTAATCGTTGTCCTAGGCGTTTGAAGCCCATCAGTAGGTCCAAGGAAGTAACCGTGGTCAACCGCTAGCATAACTCCCCGGTTGTCTTTAGGGCTTATTATTTTAGACAATCGGTTTTTAAGGCCCCAATCCATTCTTTGGTCAACTTCCCGAAGTAATTTTAGTACTTATAAGTTTATACTCTCACGCAGTTACTATAACTTTCATTGAATCTTTGGCCTCATGTGCACACCGAATTGCATTCTCGGCCTGGTTTAGGTCAAACCTATGCGTTATAATCCAATCCATATCTATTCTATTGTTATTGAGCAATCTGCAAGCTTCATTGGTTTCTATTTCAGAGGCAGCATAACTGGGAACAAGTGACCATTCATTTGAGTAAACCAACGATGCATCAAGCAAAAGCTGCGTTCCCTTACCCGGAACACCGAAAAGGATAATTTTTCCTGCTCGTCGCGTCAGGCTGAAAGTTTTAACCATAGCTTGAGGATTGCTAGTTGCTACAATAGAAATGTCTACCCCTCTGCCACCCGTAGCCCCCTTAATAGACTCTTCAGCATCCGGTTGCTTGTTAATATTGAGACATTCAACCTGGAAATGTTTCTCGGCTAGGTCCAGTCTAAATTGATTAATATCAATAAGAAAAATTTTACCGCAGCCTATGGACTGCGCAAGAAGAGCAAGCATAATTCCTGCCGGGCCAGCCCCAAATATCGCAATATCGTCTCCCTTTCGAATCCTGGATTTGTCGAGGGCTCTGATACAACAAGCAAGAGGCTCTATGAGGGCCGCCTTTTCGAACGTGACGTTAGATGGAAGACTTATGATCCCTCCACGGGAAACATTCCAGCCCGGGACCAAAATTTCTTCAGATAAACCACACGGCTCTAGGTTACTGGAATGAAACATCGTGCACATGGTATAATCACCATGTCGACAATAGTGACAGGAATAGCACGGAACATGATGATGGACAAACACTCTGTCACCTACTGAGTAGCCTGAAACCAGTTCTCCAACTCCGACTATTTCACCGCTAGGTTCATGGCCAAGCCTGCCCGAAGACATGCCGTAGTTACCATACACTTTTTCTAGGTCAGAACCGCAAAGTCCACATGCCCTCATTTTTACTAACACATCGTTGGATCCAGCTTTGGGGGAAGATAATTCATCCACTGTAATTGTTTTCTTATCCTTTACAAAGACCGCTTTCAACAGGTAAACCTTGAATAACGACCTCATCTATAAATACGTGACACCTAGGCTTATCAGAATGCTTTAGTATTTACAAAATACAGCACTTTCAGAACAAAAAAGAATGCTTATTACTTTCTATTGTACTTCTTAGGTTTCTTGACAAAAATTTTTTTGCATCCGTCGCAACAAAAGAAGAAAACCTTTCCCTGATGTTCGTGAGATAAAGCCAAATCCTGCTTGAGTTCTATTCCACAAACGGGATCCACTGGCACGGTAAGCAATGCAAAAAAGATCTATATATGGTTATCACAAATCATCCAAAGTAATAGCATCTCTAATATCGTTTTTTTGGAATTGATGCATGACTGTTGCATTACTGTTGAAGCCATAGCAGTGACACTTCTGCTCCTGGCTTTGTTGGTCAATGCTTTTTGACAGTATTGTTTTTGAGGATCGCTTTGATGGACTTATAGTGATGTCGTATCCATCCACCGAAGTAATTTGTGGTAAATGTGGCACAACTCTATCAAAAGTAATTAATCTGAGGCCTGTACGGGACATTTTGCGAACACATGATAGTAGGTGTAAAGTATGTGGGAATAGCCTTAATTCCGCCGACTTCACGATAGAAGTTGAAAAATTATAAGCATGCATATCTCGTTCCGGAAATATGTCAAGATGGCCCGACTTTAAAGCGTCGGTAAAATCATGCTTACCGCTAAGGCAATACTTGTGATACGAGAATACTTTACTGTTGAAGCCATAGCAGGGACAAGAGCAGAATTTTCTTCTCCATAATTCTTCCTAAGTTCCCTAATTGCCCTAAATGCATATGGAGCAGACAGAAGACAGCCAATTGAATACACAGTAGTATAGGTGAGAAAAATTCCTAGTATCACTAAAGGATAGACCGAAATTACCAATGCTGAAAATGCTTTATAGGATCTTTTCTTGCCGAGAAGTATAACGAGCGTCTTCCTTCCTCCTAGACGATCAGCATGGTAATCAGGAAAGGAGTTTACTAGCAAGACGGAAGATGAAAGCATTCCAATAACGGTCCCAACGAAGACTGGAGAAAACTCCAAGATTGGTATCTGAACATAAAATGATCCTATAACTATTAGAAGCCCCTTTACCCCAACAAATAGTTCTGCCAGTCCAAAGTTAACTATTTTGGATGAATAAAAGAAAATTGCTAAGACTGCAAAGATAAGAATTAAAGCGATAATGGGTCCGCGAACCACTACAAAGAAACATCCTACAAGAATACCTACCAATAGAAACAGGATAGCGGCTCTGTAAACCGTCTTTGGTGAGAGAAGATTTTCAGGTATAACACCACTTCCGCCACTGAACTTGGTCCTCTTCGTTATTTTGTCTATTCCCCGCCTGTAGTCCCAATAGTCGTTTAAAAGATCTATACTAGCATGCAAGCTGAAGACCCCGGCGATTGTCAATAGAGCATAGTTCAGATCAAATGAGGAGTATTTCCATAATGCCAGCGCCATGCCATTTCCTGAAGCAAAAAGGGATGCTAGAAGAAACTTTACTCTAATGGCCCTAAGCCATCTGCCCATCAATGCTTTAGGTGTTAACACATCCGTCATTAATTATTATTTGCCGGGGCTAGCTTCACTGTGACTGGTTTATGTTGGTGTCTCTGGGTGCTAACCCGCGCCTGGGGTATTAGTTAAGAACTTATACTGGAAAACTACATTTGACTTCGACCAAAAATTTCCCCTCCAATTGATGCTGCAGAGTTTGACGCGCAGAAAGACATGAAGCGAATAATAATTGAATTTCTGTGCAGACATCAGGATAAGGGGTTTTCATCAAAGGAAATCTCACAGGCATTGTCTTTGAGTGAAGAAGAGATAAACTATACAATGCTAAAACTGGGACTATCCGACTTCATTTTGGAGTTCACCAAAGGATTTGCACGCAGGGGCGGTGACTCAAAAGGTGAAAAGATGAGATTCAAAATAGAAGATGTGACGGTACAGGGAATAACATACTACCGCTGTCTAAAGGTTGATTGACATATTATGAAGGAATATATGTAAATATATGAGACTGGCATCAAAAAAGGATCTATGCTTTATGGCTTAAGCCTGGGAGTCGCGGGGCTTTGTCATGCGTAGTGACTATGATTACTACAAAGATATGCCTAGACTGCGCGCCCTTCTTCAAACTCAGTACGTAGGCAGGGCGATACTCTGGTTTAGAAGTTTATCTTCCACGCAGGAACTTGCAAAGGAACTAGTGAATGCAAAGGGCGCCTTAAGGGTCGGCGGCTATGTTATTATTGCCGACAGCCAATTAAGTGGCACAGGACGCAACGGAAGGGAATGGGCTTCACCTCGAGGAGGAATATGGTTATCCGTGATCCTCAGTTCAATGTTGCATCCAAGCAAATGCATCTCATTTTCCTTCGGCGCTTCTTTAGCCGTCTCTGAAGCAATAACCCACTGTACCGGGTTAGAATCAAAGCTCAAATGGCCAAATGACGTATTGATAGATGGTAAAAAGGTTTCAGGTGTACTGGTAGACGCTTCTGTGAATTCCAGTTCTATTGAGTATGTAATAGTGGGCATCGGAGTCAATGTGAATGTCAACAGTGCTGAGGTTCAAAGGGATATAAAGTGCCAAACGTTTCCATGTCAGGTAACCTCTCTAAGTGATGAATTGGCAGCACGTTGCGACAAAGTTAGGCTGATAAAGAATATTTTGCAGACACTTGACAAATATTATTTGAAGATAGAATCAGATACTGACTATCCTCTACTAGAGCAATGGAAGCACAGAGCGATTGACATAACATCAAAACCTGTGTATGTATCGCATGGCGCCGAAGGATTTACTGCTACAGTACTTGGATTGGAAGAAGATGGTTCTTTGGTTGTGGTCAGAGATAACAATAGGATAGAAAGAATAGTCTCTGCAGAATACAGCATACGATTTATAGCATAAGGTCTGTTTATGTTGCTAGCTACGTAATTCAGGTTTGGACTGGGAGATGGCGGGTCATTGTGAGCAATTGACGATAGGTTTATTCAACTTTACACACAACTGAAACATCATTTACGTTGGTTCCCGTTCTCCCAGTTATTATTAGCGAATTTAGTTGTTTGAAAAAATAGTAGCTGTTATGGGTTTTTAAAAAATAAGTGGCATTAAGATCTCCTTTCCTAAAATTTGATATGACTTGCGAATTCCAAAATGCGCCAGCAGCATCGGAATTACCATCAATGCCATCTGTTCCGAAGCTAAGGATAGTAGTATCTTTATCTGTTCGAAAATTTTTAAGCTCTATAGCCGCTGACAATATTGCCTCTTGGTTTCGCCCTCCTACGCCGGGCTGTTTTACTTTATTCACTTTAACCACAGTCTCTCCTCCTAGAACGTATGCAAAAGAAGATTTCTCAGGCTGGACCAGCTTGACCAGGTTAGCCAGTTTTCTGCCAAAGATTCTTGCTTCGCCGCCAAACGATGTTCCTAACTTTTGAGCCCGAATCCTGCGGCTCACTAAGTATCTAGTAGCAGCTGTGCAGGCAACTTCGTTGTTGCCGATTAAGACATTGCTGACTTTTTGAAAAATCGTATCCCCATGCTTAGGAGTTTCAGGTCTGCGACTCTTTACACCTTCTGCTATGACGGTTCTTACTCCCGGGTATTGCCTTCTCCAAAGCCCGTATTTCTTAAGAACTCGCATGGCGTCCTCATAAGTTGAAGAGTCAGGATACGTAGGTCCCGAGCCTATAACATCAAGTCTGTCATTTATTACGTCGGATACAATTAGAGAAATTAATCGACACTCCCTATTCTTGTAACGCGGCAATTGGCCGCCCTTAACTCTGGATAGGTGCTTTCGAACTGCGTTAACCTCCTCTATCGATGCGCCTGATAGTATCAACGAATTTGAGATATCTTGCTTCTCAGTTAAGGACAGACCAACTGATGGATATGGCATTAATGAGGAGGCGCCACCAGAGATGAGGACTATGACAAGATCTGAAGGAGAAGTTTTTCCGAGAATCTCTATCATTTTCTTTGTGCCCTTTACTCCCGCAGCGTCTGGGGTAGGATGACTTGAGTGTGTAACGGAAATTCCATTGATATGGCAAGAGGTCCCATATGGAATGGTAATAGCGCCTCCTGAGATCCTGTTGGATAGGATCTCACTAACTGCACTAGCCATTTTTGCTGTCCCTTTGCCCGCACCTATCAAATAGATAGATTCAAACAATTTCAAGTCCACAATAGTTCGATGCTTCCTAATATCGTAAAGTAGAAGTTGCCCGTCTCTTAGCTTCAAGCTATTTTTGATCAAGTTAGCAGGGTCTACTGAGCGGAGCGCGCACTTGACAGAGCCAAGGGCAAGTTGAAGCGAGCGGCTTTTTTTTTGAATATGACTTTCCAATTCGTCTGGCTATCTCGATATTGGATTCCTGCTTTACAAACATATTGTCACTCGTTCCTATCCACTTGCATCCTTTATTTTGGCAGCCACAACGGGGGCGGAGGCGCATGATCTAAGCAAAAATATTAAATCCCAGAGTGTGCTATCGATGTAATTCAATTAAACAATGTGACTTGATTCTATGATAGTTATAACGGGTGGCGGAATTTGATATGTAAACTTCGCTATTTCTATTCACATTTCTTATATTGTAGTCATTAATTTGCTGGCACAGAATAGTTTTTTCAATTTTTTATACCATTGGTTCAGTCGTTAATGTTGGATCGATTGGACTAGCGTTATTCGGTTAATAATTATCGCCAAGATAGGTTAATCAATGCATTTTATCATAGAACTAATCTCATTGAGATAAACAATGGTCGCATATCTATCATTAAAAGGAGAGCCCGGAAAACGAGGGCTTATGTACGTACCTTACTATGGCCGTTCACGTGCCTTTATTTCAAATTATCGTTCTTGGAGAGAACATCACAGCGATGGAAATATTACACAAATTGCATGCTCCTTGCTAAGCCACGAAACACTGCATCTGGCGATCAACAAATTCTCTCTCTCGGCGTCGGCTGATTTGGATAACCTTTTTGGAAGGTCGAACAGCTGGGAACTCTATAGACATGGTTTGGGAGATTTAGATAAGCTGAGCATCAATTCTTATAGTTTGCACAAGAACGGAGCAAAGAAACCAAAAAAATCAAAAAAGAAAGGAATCTAATACACTGCAACTTTTGATGTGTTATTGAGGAATACATAAATTGCATTTTTTGCATAAGAAATGCCTCGATGTTCAAGCTGTACACTCCACAATCCGCGAATAAGACATTGCCTGATGTAGAGAAGAGAATTAAGCAGATTATATCCCAAAAAGACAGCGTTGTATCTCTCCAAGAGGAACTTCAGAGAATAGTCGACTCAGATTCGCCGTTCAGCGAATTTTTCAGGAAAAAGCAGGAACTGAATGTTGCTGTCACTAACCTTTACAAATCCATAGAGCAGATTGAAGAGCTAGGAGTAATCATCAAGAGTGTTGATGAAGGACTCCTCGACTTCCCTTCTAAACGGTTCGACGAGGAGGTATGGCTTTGTTGGAAAGTAGGGGAAAGCCAAGTCAAATTTTGGCACAAGAAGGACGAGGGATTCGCGGGAAGAAAACCACTTAGTCCTCATGCCATGTCCCGAGTTGAAGCCCAAGATGATCTCTCCGATCTGAGATAAGTATCAAATGATTTTAAGGAACTGCTTGTTCAGAATTTGCTCATAAATGCGTAAATCCTAGAACCCAATCAGGTTTTTACAAAACTTTATTACTGTTTAGGCAACCAAATAGACAGCAGTTTATCAGGAAAGACTCCGGTTGAACATCCCTATTGCGCAAAAGCAACGAAAAAGAAATAGTGCTCTGATACTGAAAACTCTGCATACCAACGATGATCCCTTCCGTATATTTTGCAAACTATACCGCTCCCACAGGCGGCTATTTATTCTGGAGTCTCTTGTAGGACCCCGGCAGCTTGCAGAAATATCGATACTTGGTTTTGATCCTGAACTTGTTGTCAGTTGTGATTCCTCCAAGTTCTACATCCGCAACTCTAAGAATAAAATTATTCACATCGAGGACTTGACTAACCCGCTGGAGCAACTTAGAAGATACGTTCCCATAGTCAATAACAACAAATTCAGATATACTGGAGGGGCTGTCGGGTTTGTGAGTTATGATGCCATTCGCTATTGGGAGCATATTCCATCAAAATATAAGGGGAAAAAAATTTTTCCTCTCTTAGAATTTGGAATTCATACTGATGGGATAGTTTACGATCATATTGCAAAGAATGCATATTACTTCACAATTGGGAAATCTCGATATAAGGAAATCAGTTCCGAGATCGAGACTGAAGATCCTTTCCAAATGAAGAGCTTCTCGTACTCCGCTCCTAAGCCTATGTTGAATAGTAGGGAGTACACGGACTTGGTCAAAAGGGCAAAGCATTACATCTACCAAGGTGATGTTTTTCAGGTTGTGTTGTCAAATAGCAATACTTTCACTGTTAAGGGAGACTTGTTACCTGCCTACAGTAAACTAAGAGAGGTAAATCCCTCACCATATATGTATTTCTTAAAATTAGGTGGTGCTACGGTGATTGGGTCAAGCCCAGAGATGCTCGTACGGGTAACTGAAGATAACGTCGAGACCTTCCCAATCGCCGGTACCCGACCAGCAGTTAAAAACAAAATAGAAAACGAGAGGCTGGCAAAAGAGCTACTTTCCGATGAAAAGGAGGTTGCTGAGCACACGATGTTAGTAGACCTGGCGCGCAATGACCTTGGAAGGGTTTGCGAGTATGGGACGGTCAAAGTTCACGAACTAATGTCTGTAAAGAAATTCAGTCACGTACAGCATATTGTTTCGCATGTGAAAGGTAGCTTGGCACCTGGCCTAACCTCATATGACGCCCTTAGGGCAGTATTTCCGGCAGGTACAGTTTCTGGAGCACCCAAGGTAAGAGCTATGGAAATAATTGATGAGCTAGAACCGTGTCCAAGAGGTCTTTATGCAGGAGCTATTGGCTATTTCTCCTCAAATGGTTCATGCGACTTTGCCATAACCATAAGGTCAATCATTATCAACAAGCAAAGAGCATCTATCCAGGCAGGAGCCGGAATAGTAATAGATTCTGTTCCTAAGAGAGAATGGAAAGAGACCCAGGATAAAGCCTACGGGATTTTATTTTCGCTCAAAGAGGCATCGAAAAAAAGATGATCCTTGTAGTATTGAGAAAGGAGCTTTGTTTTCTAAATACTAACATCTGCGGTTTCGTTTGTTGCTTATCATGATACGATGTTAGCAGGAAAGAGATTATGGAACAAAAGGGTCACGTGTAATGGGAGAAGCGTCCATTTCAAGATGAGAGGGCTATACATACAATACTATTCTATCCTGGGAGGTCTGGCAAACATGTTTGAGGCTTCTGTGTGGTACTGTACGGATAATCTTGGGTCCTTTTGTCTTCCTGTAAGGATGCCCACAACCACGTCGTCCTTTTTAATTGTCTCCTCATCTCTGAGTTTCCGAATTCCCGCCGGAACAGATCCTGATGCCATTTCACAGTCAAACCCGTTTAATCCTACAATTGACATCCCGTCGCTCATTTCTTTATCGTTGACTTGTGTTACTATTCCTTGGGTAAAGTCTAGCGCTCTTAAGGCTTTCAGAATATTCGCAGGCTTGCCTATCTGAATGGCTGTGGCAGCTGTTTTAGGAAACATACCTTTGCTGTCCCGATAAGAATAATAGCGTTTTATCATCTCAAGGTCTGGGTGGCCATCATTCCAAGTGAGCTTTTTTCCTTCGAAAAAACCGTTCACCAGTTCATAAAGGGTGTTTGCTCCGCTTGAGTTGGCAATAACGAGTCTGGGGATCTTCTTTATCCATCCCCAGCTGTAGAGTTCCATGAGAGTCTTTCCACAGCTTGAACTGTTTCCGAGTGCACCCCCCGGGTAAACGATCCAATCCGGGGGATTCCAATCCAAGTATTCCATGATTCTGTAGACAATTGTCTTCTGCCCCTCTAGTCTGAAAGGGTTTACAGAATTTACAGTGTAGCCACCACCCTCACGACAGTTTCTCAGTGAAATCGAGAGGGCATCATCGAAAGTGCCTGACACCTGCATTACTTGAGCGCCAAATTGAAATGCCTGGCCAAGCTTTCCTGGAGCTATTTCCCCTCGGGGAACGTAAACATCACACTCCATGTCTTCGTTGGCAGCATACATAGCCGCAGAGGCCGATGTATTCCCAGTAGAAGCACAGACCAAGCGTTTCACTTTTAACATTTTTGCATGTGTGAGAGCTGTAGCCATTCCATTATCTTTGAAAGAACCGCTCGGATTGTATCCTTCGGGTTGCAAAAAAAGTGTGTCATGATTCATGTGTGCATACTCTGCTGCCTTGGTCATTTTATATGGCCGCGAAAGCCTACCCTCAGCGCCGTCTAAAGAGACAAGAACACGTGCGCACGAATCGAAGTCTTCATTGTCGATGCCTACAAAGTTTATTAGGTCCCTAAAGCGCCAAACACCACTTTCATTGTAAATGTTACCGCCATGATTTCTCCGTTCAAAGAAAGTGTTTATAAGATTGGAAGAAGGCCTTTCTTTGTAAACTATATCAAGAAGCCATCCACACGAACATAGATAAATATCATTGTAGAGATCGTATTCCAAGCCACACGACACATTAAAGCATTTCTTGGAGGCGGGGTGGAGCACAAAAAATATGGCCAGTTGCTATTATTGAGCTTTTGCAATCATTAGATATGGAAACTTTTGTGCCCTCATATTGAGAAGAGGTCTTTAGAATTTTGAAGGACAGACGCTACAGGAAAATTATTGACCCCGCTGTTAGTCTGGCAACAGCAATGACCTTCATTTCAGGCTAGGCTTTTCTTGGCTTTGTCCACTGCCTTGAGTAGGTGCTGGATTACCCCGTCCATGTCTTCCTCTCTGACTTCAGGTGTTACTGAACGCTTCAGAAGGTTATTTACAGTAGTTGAGATCTCAGAGCTAACTTCGTCAAAGCTATCCACATCACTATATCCTTGCTGATAAAGGCCTCTTAGCTTTCTGGCATACATTTGCGTCTGTTCATTAAGCGCTACTGAGTAAGTATGATTGTTCACCTTGATTTTATCTTTGTTCATGCTAACCCATTCCTCGAACTGCCGTTTAAAAAACTTGCCGAAATTAATAAGGCTTCCCGTCGGCTACTTCAAAAACAAGTTTAAATTGCTACTAAAAGAGCAAGTAATGTTGACAACGTCATCGCTTTTTTGGCTTCTGAAACTTCCTATGCATCTTTAAGCAGAGATTGGGTTAGACAGCCGCTGTAATAACTAGGATGTCTTCGGAACTGATGCTAACCCTTCAGGACATCCTTACATGTTGAGAAACAGGAATATTATTGTCCTAGCCCTTTTACACTACGGTTTATAGTCATTGAGGATATTTCTATATTTTGCATCTTTGTAACCAATATACCTGACATATTCACCATACGTCATATCCAAAGAACATTTGGGACATTTCACGCTACCAAAGTCATCGCTCAGCTCGGCAGGGCCTGGACAGTCCGGACACTTAATCTTCATAGATATATGAGACGAGTTTACGATATAAGAATATAGTGTGTTCTACTAACAAAGTTAGCCAAGCCAAACACGACTCTTTCTAGAATCTTATTTCACTTTCGAAGAGCAGTAGATGAGTTTACACAAGTCATATCGCTTTTAACTGTTTTACGACGGGCTGTCGCGATTTACGGAAAACCCGAAAACCACAGATGCACTTTATTTCAGGCAGGCGAGATAATTCTTCAATAGAAACAACAGTCCCGCACCGCATACACTCATATGTAACACTTCCAAACGTCTGTGGATTTGCCATCCAACTTGCTTGGCATCATCCAAATTTATTCTTTATTCGGCCTGGCTCGGTCTTATATTGTAGGCAACGGTGCGCCTCAAGGTAAGACAGATACCTGTTTTCCGATCATAAGGGCTATCAATCTTTAGTATCATAACGCAGGCCTGTTACAAAAAGATCCTGCCTTGCTCGTTGCTACGAGTATCAACTTTGGATATATTCCTGAATAGACAATTTGACCCCTCCCAAATGTGCAAATTTCGTTTCGAAATGAGTTCCGGATGCTAATAAAATACCTAGTTGACAATTATAAAATAGTTCTTCTGATTAGAAACCTACAACCCGCGTCTTGCTAATGACGTCTTAAGACAGTCGGTGATTTGTTCATCCGTCTCGTCCAGTGTCAACAAAGTGGTTATATCTTGAATGGTATCTATATCAATCATTGCCCGGCGGATAAACAAAACACGCGTTTTTATATTATTTCTGACTCCCTCAAGAACATGCATTATGTAGCTGCATGAATCGTAAGAAGTCTTTATAATGTCACATGGTTTTCTCAGCAAGATGTTTGATCCGTCGAATTTGTAGGACGGGCAAAGTACCATACAATTCCTGCCTGTAAGCGCAGCCTTACACACAATATCTATATCTTCTGGGATTACAAGTGGCAAGTCAGCAGGCAACACAAGCGTAGCCTCAGCGCCAGAGTCAGTGCAAAATTTAGTTCCCCTATCCACGGCTGAATTTACTCCACATTGGATCTTTTCCTTCAGAAATGTTGCCCCGTAAAGGTGAGCTATTTTCTCGACATTAACATCTGAGGATACTAGCACTATTTTCTTAACGCCAGAAGTGCCCTTTAAGACCCGTATGGTCCTTTGGACTAAGAGCTTTGATAGTTGCGCTCTCTCGTGTTTGTTAAGAAGCATACCAAGCCTTGATTTGGCACTGTCGAAGCGTTTTACTGGTACTATTGCAAATGTTTTCAAAATGGAAGGCTCTTGACATAAGATGCTAATCTCTGTTCATCACGGGGATCCTTCATGATAATGTCTGTTTGAAACACATTCATGTCCAAACTCGCAATTTTTGAGGATAGTATCGAGTCGCTGGAGTCAATTATAAAATTTCCGACAATATCCGAATAATAGGCCGCCACACCCAAAGGGGAATTAGTAACGTTCATTGCTTTCATATATTTGACAGCAGGTCCGCTGATCGCTTGCTCACCTATAAGCGGAGAAATAGCAACAACTTTCTTCCGTAATTTTGTTAGCAACTCTCCTATTTCATTTACCTTTAGAATAGGATTGATGCTTGTTATAGGATTGGCTGGGGCAATCACTATCAAATCAGAATTTTTTAATGAATTGAGCAAGTTAGGGTTTGCAGTTGAGCTTTCCGCGCCTTTATAGAAAATATCTATTACCGTAGGATTTCCTTGGTGTTTTACCCAGAACTCTTGGATATGCATTGGGCCCTGGTCCGTTACTATGATGGTCTCCAACCGGCTATCCGTCGCAGGGTATATTTTCTCAGATACTGAATATTTTTCCGCCATCCACTCAGTGATTTCGGTGAGGTTTTTTCCTTGGTTTATTAATGCTGTCCGAAGCAGATGTGTTGCGATATCACGATCCCCAAGTTTGAACCATACATCCTGTTGTAGCTTTTCCATTTGGTCGAGAAAGCAAAATGAGTCATTTTTAATTCCCCATCCCCGTTCTGAAAGTATGCCTGCTAACCCATACAAAACTGTGTCTACGTCAGGACAAATGTAAAGACCATGGAGCCAAATATTGTCGCCAACATTTGAAACAATAGTGAGATCTTTGCTGGACCTCGAAGCAAGCCCCCTAATTATTTTTACTGAACCTGTTCCTCCTGCCAGAACGGTGATCAAGGATTCCTATGAATATATACTGAGCAATCTAAAATTTGCGGTAGCGGTAAATATTTGGCAGTAAACTATGGTTGGACGAATTGGACTTCTATTGTAGATAAAGATTATAAACAGGGGATATGATGTTTCCAATGTGCACTTGAGAATAGTTCTCTTGTTTATCTTTTTATCACTATCAATCTCTTCTGGATTTTTACTTCAAGCGTCAGCAGTGCAAATGACGACATCTATGGTTCCTAACACGGATAAAGCTGATGCTCTTCTAACTGCAGTCAAATTCATAACTATGGAGTATGAGCCTGGCAGCCCGCTGTCACAACAATTCAACGGCAAGGATGAAAGAATCCAATTCTCCCTCAATACATCGGATCCGGGAATGCCCGAGCTAATTAACGCGATTAATGCAGACATAAGGACTCAGAAGGGAAGTCCCGTCAGAGTAGAAAATGCGACGCTCGATTATACGGGTTCTTTAAAGGGTTCCGAAGACAAGATCCAGTTGGCGTATAAAATCAGCATTGAAGGCATTCTTACGAGTATAGTCCTAGACAGAGGCGAACAAGGTAGTGTGTTAGATCTTGATTGGAGAAGCGTTCTTGTTGACGAACCTCTTCCTGTCGACGCACCGCAGTATGGAAATATTAGTGTCAACTATCCTATAGGCTTAATTCAGGCTACTTACCCCGAATTCGCACAGGCCCTCTTAAATTCTGAGGCTGCAGGTCTTATGAGAGAGCCTCTGTTTAACTTTCAAGATATGGGAGTAGGTATGGAGCGTTGGCATTTTCTCTTTGACCCTACAGGAAGTCAGGCTGGAGCCGCCGGTTCCGGCTTTGAAGAAATTGGGGGAGCAAGGGTGGTATCGATATACTCTCTTGGAGAAAGCAGCTTTAGAGAAGGGACATTTAGCGAAAAAGTAACTCAAGCGTCGGCTGACATAAACGGTGCTCAGGTAGGGATAGAATCCACCACGCCGCCACCTAGCGGTCAGATTCAAATTGCAGGATTTTCGAGAATCGAAAAATCTGGGGACAATGAGCTTGCATTTGTCACTGCTGAAGCACCCGAAGGGACCGTTACAGCGACTGGTGGCTTCCCAATTCAGGTGCTGCTAATCCTTGGGGGTATGATGGGTGCAGTTGCGGTATTTGTTCTTCTGAAGACTAGGAAATAGGGATTGTTTGCCATTGGATTTTACGCTGTATTATCGCAGATACTAATATTGCCATAATATTGTCCTATCTATACTAGCAGACTGTGTAAATCGTATCCACTATGGTAGTACTAAGGGATGAAGTTATGGAAAGTACTAAACTCCGAGTGGTCTGAATAATTGACATGTTAATTCTAGTCGCTTTGGTTGCGCAAGTATATCCCTGCATCCACCGTAGTGTAAACTGTAACCTCACCCTTCTTGAATAGATTCTCCTCTGAAAAACGCGTCTGACCTATTCCAATAGATTCTCTGTTTTGATTAAGGATTATTGCAGTTTGGTTTTGATCTAATCCTTTCGACACTTCCTTGACTGAATCTCCAAAAATGTCTCTTCCATACAATACCAAAGCCTCTCCAATTTCATTAATCATGACATACGGAAAACGTTTACTGTGCTTAGCGATTATCTCTGCTCCAGACAATGAGGGTATAAATTTTTTATTTCTAATCTGCCCAATCGCTAGTCCCATTTCATCAGGCTGCAAAGTTACCTTACTTAGAGTATCTAGCAAAGCGTCTGTCGATACAAGAACATCTCTTTTTTTAACAACGCTGTCATAATTTATCACCAGTTTCTGAGATTCCATAAAGGCAAATATTCCCCATCGATCAAATGACCTTCTAAGCTGAGTAAGTTCCTGTGCGTTAGGAGATCTTAACATTTCTCGTACACTCTAGGTATTCTTCCGTAGTTTAGCAACGTAAAATCCCATCGAATTATGGATATGAGGATAAAGCCGGACAGTAGATTTTAACTCCTTGCTAAACGCTTTCGAACCAAATGCTGTCAGGCCCTCAGTACCAAATTGTAGAGGCTGGACCTTAACATCAAACTTGTCGAGTATAGAATTTACTACATACTCATTTTCTTCCGGTGCAAAGGAACACGTGGAGTATACTATCGTGCCTCCTGGTTTTAAGGCCTGCAAACCTGCTTCTAATAATTTTTTCTGTGCGAAAGAACATTGAGATATATCGTCGGGGGTCCTGCTGGTCTTCCGAGTGGCATCTTTCCATATTACCCCTTCGCCGCTGCACGGCGCATCTAGGAGGATGCGATCAAAACTTAGATTCAAGCTTGCACATGCTGTAGCATCCAGCCGGTACAAGGCTGTATTTATGACACCGCATCTTGATAGATTAAATGCTAGTGATTTCATTCTGATGGGATTAGACTCTATAGCGACTATAGAACCGGTATTATCCATTTTTTGTGCTATCAAAGTTGTCTTCCCACCTGGTGCAGAAGCCATATCCAGTACAGCTTGGTTCCTTTTGATATCAAGTGCCTCTACTGCGATGCAGGATGAAATGTCTTGAATGTAGTAATGTCCTAGCAAGTATTCTGTGGTTGCCCCAATCGAAATACTTGCATTATTGCCATTTATTTCAAAGACGTCAGCTAATACAGTTTTTTTTAGTTCAAAATTTTTGGACTCTAGCCGCGCCACAAGCCTAGGGCTTGTTGTCTTTAACGTGTTGGTTCTGATATATCTTTTCACAGGTCGTTGCATCCTTTCCATCATGTCTTTAGCTTTAGGGACGTAGTGGAGAAATCTATTAACCATCCATTCGTCATAACCGTATTTCTCAGCAAGATAAAGAGACTGTTGCGTGGGGGCGAAAGTAAGAGTTTTCAAGTTTTGGAGCCTTTACCTCAATATCAGAAATTATCACCTTTAATAATAATTCGTCATGATTAACCCAGAGACAAAATACATCAAACAATTTCAATAGTTGATTCAGCGAGCCATGGCTATCCATTGTCCTGTAGATCTAGGAACCTCGAAGGAATTGCACTTGTGTCCCAGCAGTAACCCTCCTTCTGTTTTAGGCGGGATTCCACTTAGCAGCCAACCTGAGCTAGTGCAGGAACTCTTCGCTCTATTTGGCCTTGCTCCACCCGGGTCGGCATTTTTCATTTCAGTATCAGTTCATGCTCAGGCCATCTAGGCCATCATGATGTTTCGTCCTGACTGAATATCTTTTCTGTTCCGTAGCCCGCCGTCTCCGGCTAATCATCGCTGATTCGGATGCCTGCTTTGAGGGAGGAGTTTCCTCTCTTGCGAGTAACCCGCTCACTGGCTCACAAGTACACATTGTGTTGGTAAATATCCATTAATAAAGGTGACCGAAATACTGTCGTTCAATTTCCTGGATCGTCTTTGAACCATTAGCATTTAGATAGTCATTAAGTAAGTCCTTATTTAGTTCAAAAAACGTAGAACCCCACTTGAATTTGTTTAATAGATCAAAAGCTTTGTTTTGGCAGCCTAAAACAAAGAGCGAACCCGCCAAGGCTTCGACGCTTGAAAGTTTACCGAGTTTGGAATAGTTAATTGGATTTGCTGCTAACATTGCTGGTAATCGTCTATGTCTACCGCGTCTCAATTCTCTGCGCCGGAATAAGTTGTCTCCTGCTTTCTCCCATGAACAATCAACGGCACATATGGAGCTGCACGAATTTCCGTCCTGCCTTGTTAGTGAATCCTCGGAGAATGGATTTAGCAATAGCGTATTATAACTAATGTATCGAGTTCGTTCCGCCAAATGAAACCTAACG